>Ga0209089_10000895_pt1 | contig 27109 bp, 28 predicted proteins | sample ArcticOcean_MG_C_FD_187431 | JGI IMG/M metagenome (GOLD analysis project Ga0209089, IMG submission 187431) | Marine microbial communities from western Arctic Ocean - ArcticOcean_MG_CB2_150 (SPAdes) (version 2) | ecosystem: Environmental > Aquatic > Marine > Oceanic | place: Arctic Ocean: Canada... | reverse complement strand
AATACCAGCTATAATTATTGGAACAGTTATGTTTCCAGCAAACATAGCAAGGACATGTTGAATACCTAATGGTATAGACTGTCCTAGAGGTAATTTCTTATTAGTAGCACCTGAAGTTTTTGTTTTTGTTTTTGTTTTTGTTTTACGTGCCATTTTATCCTCCTCTTTAAATTAAGCCATTAATCTATTAGAATTTTTTTTTAATTACAAAGATTAAAAAATCAATAATTTAAGAAAAATAGAGCTATAAATGAAAAAATGTGCTTAAAAACAACCGTTGGAGACAAAGCCAATCACAATAGAATTAGAATCCACTTCGAATCTTCTTTCACAAAGTATTCCATATTTTTTGGTATTGTAAACAAGCTCTAAATTACCCTTACCATTTTTAAAATCTTCATCTGGTTTACCTAAATCCATTTGTAAATTGCTTGAAGTTTTTCCAATGTACTCGCTTAACTTAGCATTTTCTTTTTCAACAATTGCGTCTGTTTTATTTTTGATTGTTTGACAGCCAGAAAATAGAGTTAAAAAAAATAAACTTATAAAAATAAATTTGAGTTTTTGCATGATCCAATGATAACACTCAAAATATGGCATAAATATAAACTTATAAGTTGAAATATGTTGATAAACTTAGATTTTTAAGAGTATTTTCCTTAATAATCTAATATTAGTCGAACTTAATCTTAGGAGGATCAATGTTAGAAAAATATTTTAACTATAAAAAACACAAGACAGATTTTAAGACAGAGGTAATAGCTGGTGTAACAACATTTTTAACAATGGCTTATATTATGTTTTTAAATCCATTTATATTATCAGGTGAATTTGCTGGACCAGAAAAAGGTTTCTTTGATTTTGGAGCTGTATTCACTGCAACAATTGTTGCAACTGCACTTGCTTGCTTCATTATGGGATTTTACGGAAAAACATGGCCAATAGGTTTGGCTCCTGGCATGGGAATTAATGCATTTGTTGCATTTGGAGTTGTTGGTGGAATGGGTTACACGCCACAAGCTGCTCTTGGTGCGGTACTAGTTGCTGGTATTTTATTTTTAATCATTTCATTAACACCAATTAGAGCTTGGTTAATAAACTCTATTCCAAAAAGTTTAAAGCTTGGAATAGGCGCTGGAATTGGATTATTCTTAGCAATTATTGGTCTAGAAATTATGGGCGTTGTTGCTGATCATCCAGTAACTCTCGTCACAATAGGTGATATGAAAAATCCTTTAATTTTACTTGGCTGTCTAGCTTTTGTTTCTATGATAGTTATGGAAAAGTTAAATATTAAAGGAAATATAATTATTGGAATAATTGTATTTAGTATTATCGCTTGGGCAACAGGACTTGCAAAATTTAATGGCGTTGTTGGAAGTATTCCTCCAATGACATATCTATTTGATTTTGACCTGAAAGCTGCACTTACAGCTGGAATGTCTACGGTAATATTTACTTTATTGTTTATAGACTTCTTTGATACTGCAGGCACTTTAACTTCAGTAGCAAATGTTGCTGGTAAAGTTGATAGAAAAGGAAAAGTTAAAGATATAGAAAAAGCAATGATGGCTGACAGTGTTGGAACTGTAGCTGGCGCATTAATGGGTACAACAACTGTAACAAGTTATGTTGAATCTGGTGCTGGTGTAAAAGCAGGCGGAAGAACTGGAATGACCTCTTTAACTATTGGGGTTTTATTTCTAGCATGTTTATTCCTTTCACCCTTAGCAACAAGTTTGCCAAAAGAAATTGATGGAGCTGCACTTTTATATGTGTCAGTTTTATTTGTTAGAAATATTGTAGATATTGAGTGGGATGATATTGCAGAATCTGCTCCGGCAGTACTTGCAATGATTGCTATGCCATTAACTTACAGTATTAGTAATGGTATTGCTTTGGCATTTATTTCTTATGCATTAATTAAATTATTCACTGGAAAGTTTTCTTCAACTTCACCAGCAATATGGGTTATTGCAATCTTAAGTGTTGTTAGTTTTACAGTTGCTTAAAAAATAATTTTTAGGGCTGGATTAATTCCGGCCCTATTTATTTCTCTTAATTATTTCTTCCATAGATAATTCTTCATAATGTTCAGTTGGCTGAACAATCCATGGGTCTGAATCTAGTTTTACTGGGCAAAAATCTGGTTCAAATGTAGATGATTTTTTTTTCCATAAACATGCTGTTTTAACTTCGTTTATATAGTTTTTAATTGGTTCATAATTCTTCAACCATTCTATACTTTTATTTAAAGTTAATCCGGTATCAGACAGGTCGTCCACTAACAACACTTTATCAAAATCTTTATTCTCAGCTAAAGAGCTAATTTCTCTAGCAAACATCAATTGACCTTGTTTATCTTCCATTCCATCTCCGGAATAACTTTGAATAACTATATAAGCGATTGGTAATTTTAGAACTCTAGAAAGAATATCCAATATAGGAGCTGCTCCCCTCATAATGCCAACTAGTACTGTCGGTTTGTAGTTATTGTTAATTTCTATTGCAAGTTTTTCAACAATTTTTGTATACTGATCAAAAGTGATAATTAATTTATCTGCCATAAAATTCATTATCATATAAAAAATTATTTAAAAAGGAGAATTAATGAAAGCCTACTGGATTGCTTTATACAAAAGAATCGACAGCCAAGAAAATATTAAGAAGTATGGGGAAAAAGTCACAGAAGTTCTAAAAGGTTATGGTGCAAAACCACTTGTAAGAGGTGGAAAATTTAAAACTTTAGAGGGTGAGGATTACCCAAGAACTGTAATTTGGGAATTTCCAAGCCATGAACAGGCTATCAAGTGTCATGATTCTAAAGAATATCAAGATGGTTGGGCCCTAGCAAAAGACACCACTGACCGAAATTTACAAATTATAGAAGGTTTTAGTACTGAATAGGCTCTGGATCTATACTTCTCCATAAATACCAGGTCGCAACAGAACAGTATGGGCTAAATCTTTTATTTAGTAATTTCACAAAGGATTCTGGTGGTAAATATTTTTTTTTATAATTTTTTGAAATTCCCCTTAAAAGACCAATGTCTTGTATGGGCCAAATATTTGAACGATTATAAGTAAACAATAAGATCATTTCAGCTGACCATCTACCAATTTGTCTTAATTGAGATAGATAAATAATAGCTTCTTCATCAGACATTTTAGGAATTAACCTGGGGTTAAATGATTTATCTAATGTTTGCTTTGCTAAACTTTTTATTCCTCTAACTTTTTGTCTACTTAGTCCACAACTTTTAAGTTGAATAGAAGACAGTTTAGAAATTGTTTTTGCATTAATTTTATTTTTACATTTTTTTTTAAACTTTAAAAAAACTGAGTTCGCTGCCGCAACACTAATTTGCTGCCCAATAATACTTTTGCATAACGAAAAAAATACATCTTTTCTAGAAGTAAGCACAGCCTCTGAAGGAGATTTATATTTATTGATTAATAAAGACATCACCTTATCTTTTTTAGATAAATATTTTTTTCCGGTATTCCAATATTTTGGTGCTTTACTCATGTCTGGTAGTGGATGGTATTTTTTGTTTATGATAAATTTCTCTTCTAAAAATTATAAGAGATGCAAGAACTACCAAGGATGCACCTATTAGTGTTTTTACAGTTGGTATCTCATTCCAGATTAAATAACCAAAAATTATAGCAAATATCAAAGCCAAATATTTTAAAGGTGCCACTAAAGATACTTCAGAAAGTTTATAAGATTGAGTTAAAAATAAATTTGCAGAACCACCAGTTACTCCAATTAAAGCTAAAAGAATGAAATCTTGAAAATTTGGCATTATCCAGCCCATGGGAATTGTAGCTAAGCCTGCAATTAAAATTGTAATTGTAAAAAAAATTGAGATAAGCCAAATAGGTTCTGTCGTAGATAACTTTCTGATTGTAATGGTTACAAAAGCCATTCCAATACAAAATATTAATGGTAAAAAATAAAGGTAATTCATACCCTTAAAGCCAGGTTCAGCAATTATAATAACACCTACAAAACCAATCAAGACTGCCAACCACCTGAAAACTCCCACCTTCTCACTCAATAAAAAAATCGATAATACCGTAATAAATAATGGTGCCGCATATGACAAGCTAACAACAACAGCCAAGGGAAGCTCTCTTAATGCAATAACTATTGCTATTAAAGCCATTAAACCCATAAGACATCTAAATAAATGCTCTTTCGATCTTTCGGTTGTATAAAAAGTTTTGAGTTTATTTTTTGGTATTAAAAAATAAGTTGGTAATAGTCCAAAAAAGCCCCTAAAAAACAGCACTTCTCCTGTTGGATAGTCACTTGACCATTTAACCAATAAATCCATAACGGAAAATGTGCATACAGATAGAAACATATACAAAAAGCCTAGTTGATTTTTAGTTAACATAGCAATAATTTGTAGATCAAATTAAACTATAATCAATGGAAATAGCAGTTTTAGGATTGGGATGTTTTTGGGGGCCAGAAATTAAGTTTAGTAAACTCGAAGGAGTTATCAAAACTGAGGTTGGCTATTGTGGTGGTGACATGCAAAAAACTACTTACAAAGAAGTATGTACCGGTAACACAAACCATGCAGAAGTTGTTAAATTAGACTTTGATCCTAAAGTTATCTCTTATGAAAAAATTTTAGACTTCTTTTTTGAAATTCATAACCCAACAACTCTAAATTCACAAGGTCCAGATTTTGGAACACAATACAGAAGTGAAATATTTTATTTAAGTGACAAACAAAAAGAAATTGCCGAAAATGTGATAGAAAAAATAAATTCTAATTTATCTGGAAAAGTTGTAACAAAATTTTCTTTATTAAAAAATTACTGCCCTGCAGAAGAATACCATCAAAGATATTTAGAAAAAAGATAATATGTCATTGGTCGATACAAATTGGTTAGAAAAAAATTTAGATAAAGTAAAAATAATTGATTGCTCATGGCATATGCCTCAAATAAAGAGAAATGGTTTTGAAGAATATCAAAAGTTACATATAGAAAATGCAATCTTTTTTGATTTAGATAAAAATTCTAAAACAGATACCGATCTACCACACATGTTAACTGACAAAAAATCATGGGAAAAAATTGTATCAAGTATGGGTATTAAAAATGAGGACCAAATAATAATTTACGATAATTCTGATGTAATTAGTTCATGTAGATGTTGGTATAATTTTATTTACTTTGGACATGACCCAAGTTTAGTCCATGTTCTAGATGGTGGTTTAAAAAAATGGATTAATGAAAAAAAACCAACAGTTAATAAGTTAACAAAAATTATTAACTCTGATTATTTAGCAAATGAAAAAAAAGAATTAGTAAAAGATAAAAAACAAATTGATGAAAATATTAATGTAAATAAGTTTAAAGTTATCGATGCAAGAAGTAGGGAGAGATTTGAAGGTAAGGTTACTGAACCTAGAAAAGGTTTAAGAAGTGGCTCTATAAAAAATTCTTTTTGCCTACCTTTTTCTGAGCTTATTAATGAAGATCACACATTCATTTCTAAGGAAAAAATTCTTGATAAATTTAAATTAATTAAATTCGAACTTGATAAAAATGTAGTATTTACCTGTGGTTCTGGAGTTACCGCTTCAGTTTTGGCTCTTGCTTATTCTTTAATAGACATTAAATATATGCCAACAATTTACGATGGCTCATGGAGTGAGTACGGGAATAATTAAAACATGAAAAGATCAACAAAAATTAGTACAGCAATCATTACTTTTTTTTTAATAATCACAATAGTGATTGTTGGAAGAACAATGATAGGCAATCATTTTAAGAAAAAATTTAGCAAAAGGCCTCCTCCTGGAATAATTGTTAAAGAGGTAGTTTACAAAAGCTTTTCTGAAAATATTGAAAGCTTTGGAACGGCTGTTTCAAAAAAAACTGAATCCTTTAGAATTAAAAGAGATAATTTAATGTCTGAGTTAACTCTTAAAGAACTTGTTAAAAAAGGTGATCTGATTGTTAAACTTAAAGATAGAAACATTATAGCACCTTTCGATGGTGTTCTTGGATACAGAGGTATCACTGGTGATATTCTTGGTTCAGATAACTCAATTATTATAACTTTAGATGATAACTCGATTATATATTCTGATCTAAAAATTCCTGAAACTTTTGCAGCATTCATAAAAAAAGATTTGCCCATTAAGGCAAAATTCTCAGGCAGCAAAAATAAAACATACAGTGGAAAAGTATATGCTGTTTCAAGTAGGATTAGTGCTGAAACAAGAAGTTTACTTACAAGAGTTATGATTGAAAATGAAAATTCTGAATTAATTCCAGGCTCTCTTCTAGAGGTTGTTATTAATTATAACGAACGAAATTCTCTTGCAATACCCGATACTAGTATGATGGTAGAAGGAAGTAAAACTTACGTCTATAAAGTTTCAAAAGACAATATTGCAAATAAAACTGAAATAGAAATTGGAATAAGAGATGCAGGATTTATTGAGATAATCTCTGGTCTTAATGAGGGAGAGACCATTGTTGCCGAAGGACTAAAAAAAGTTAGACCAAGAGGTAAAATAAAGCCAATTAAAAAATAATGTTTATAACGGATTTAAGTATAAGAAGGCCAGTTGTTGCATGGGTAATGTCTCTTATATTAATCGTTTTTGGAATATTTGTTTTTTCACAATTACCTGTAAGAGAATTACCTGAAGGCTTACAACCTCCTGTGGTTCAAATTAAAGTAGACTATAAGTCTGCTTCAGCTCCTATAATTGATCAAGAGGTAACTCAAGTAATTGAAAAAGTGATTGGTGGAGTAGAAGGAGTAAAAAATATTAACTCAACATCAGAAAATGGAAGTAGTTCAATTAATGTTGAATTTAATACAGACATTAACCTGGATAATGCAGCCAACGATATAAGGGAAAGAGTTGCAAGAATAGTGGATAATTTACCCAGCGAAGCAGATGCTCCTCAAATACTTAAACAATCAGCAGGATTTTCAACCACTATGTGGCTAGCTGTATCTTCTGCAACTTGGAGTGATTTAGAGCTTGGAGATTATGTTGAGAGATATTTAGTAGATCAATTTTCAAGTATTAAAAATGTTGGAACAATATCAACTGGTGGTTTAAGAGATTTAAGTGTTAGAGTTTGGATAGATCCAATTAAACTAGCCGCATACAATTTAACTATTCAAGAAGTTGAGAAAGCAATAAGAAAAGAAAATGTAAGTCTGCCAGCAGGCACTCTTGAGGCTAACAATATTGATTTAACATTAAATTTAGATAAGTCATATGATGATATTGAAAAATTAAAAGCGTTACCTGTAAAAAAGAACCAAAACAGCTTTGTAAGACTTTCGGATATTGCAGATGTTGAGTTTGGTCCAGTTTCAGAAAAAAACCTTTTTAAAGCACAAAGTAAGAATGCTTTAAATTTAAAAACTGTAGGAATTGGTATTTATGCAAAAAGTGGTGCTTCAACAGTAGAACTTTCTAAAGAAATAAGTAAAAAAATAGATGAAGTTAAGAAAACATTACCAGATGATCTAAATATAGAAGTAGCTTTTAACAGAGCAACATATGTGGGTACTGCTATTGATGAAGTATACAAAACTTTAATCATCGCTTTTATACTTGTTGTTATTATTATTTACTTATTCTTAGGAAATATAAAAGCTGTAATTGTACCAGCAGTTGCGTTACCTGTAAGTTTGATAGCATCTTTTTTAGGTCTTTACTTATTTGGTTTATCAATAAATATTTTTGTTTTATTAAGTTTTATTCTGGCAATTGGAATAATTACTGATGATTCGGTCATAATGACAGATGCAATTTATAGAAGAATTGAAAATGGAGAAAGCCCTTTAGTTGCAGCTTATAAAGGGTCAAAACAAATTAGTTTTGCAATCGTTGCTACAACATTAATTCTAGTTGCTGTATTTATTCCCTTAATTTTTATAGATGGAATTGCAGGAACGTTATTTAGAGAAACTGCAATTGCCTTATCTTTTTCAGTTGTGGTGTCCTCTTTTGTTGCGCTTACATTGTCACCCATGTTAGCAAGTAAGTTTTTAAAGAAAGAACCTAAGCAAAATCTTATAGTTACTAAATTTGACAAGTTTTTTAAATCATTATCAAAATTTTATGAAGAAACATTGGGCTATTGGCTAAATAAGAAAAAAATTATTATTTCATTTATTGTCTTCACTATTATTGTCTCTAGTGTTTTATTTCATTTTACAAAAAAAGAATTGTTACCTATGGAAGATCGAGGTGTATATCTTGTTCTTGGATTTACAGATGAGGGGAGTTCTTTTGAATATACTGAAAAAAGAGCAGAAGATGTTGAAAAAAGATTAATTCCACTTCTGCAAGCTGAAAATAGTCCATATAAAAGATTTATAATGAGAGTGCCAGGCTTTGGCAGCAACAAAAATTCTTTTAACAGCTTTATAATAATTGCATTATTGGATGAATGGGCAGATAGAAAAAAAAGTTCACAAACAATAATGAGAGAGGCGATTGGAAAAATTGTAACTGTACCAGAAACTGTGGCTTTTCCAATATCACCTCAATCTATTAGAGTTTCTAGCTACAATAAACCTGTTCAAATGGTTATATTGGGCAGTACTTACGAAGAGTTAGAGGAAATACAATCTAAAGTTATTAGCAAATTAAGACAAAATAAAAATTTATCAAGAATAGAGTCTGACTATTCTAGAGACAAACCTGAAATCAAACTAGTAATAAACAAAAATAAAGCTAAAGACTTAAACATATCTACTGACTCAATCGGAAAAACTTTGGAAACTCTTTATGGTGGAAAAACTGTAACAAAATTTAATAGACTTGGTAGAGAATACCCAATTATACTCCAGCAATACTTGACTGATAGAAGATCTCAAGAAGGGCTTTCTAAAATATTTGTTAGATCAGAAAGCACTGGTAAACTTATTTCTTTAGCGAATTTAGTTGAATTCAGTGAGCAAGGATCTGCAAAAAAATTAGCAAGATATAACAGGCAGAGAGCTGTAACAATATCTGCAAATATTTCAGAATCCTACACTCTTACAGAAGCAATTGCATATTTAGAAGAAACAATGGAAGAAATTGCCTCCTCTAATCAAATTGCATGGAAGGGTAAATCGGAAGAAATAAAAGAAACTAGCAATGAACTTTTTATTATTTTTGGATTGGCATTTCTAACAGCTTATTTGGTAATGGCTGCAACTTTTAATTCATTTATCCACCCATTTATTATTATGTTAACTGTCCCACTTGCTTTGTTTGGAGGGTTGGTCTTTATTCTATTCTTAAATAGCTCTATTAATATCTTCTCACAAATAGCACTCGTTATTCTAATTGGAATATCCACTAAAAATAGTATTCTAATTGTTGATTATGCCAATCAATTAAGGACAGCTGGAAAAAATATTGAAACGTCAGTTAAAGAAGCTTGTCAGTTAAGATTTAGACCAATAATGATGACATCAATAAGCACAATGATAGCAATGATGCCTCTAGTTATAGGTAATATTGGACCTGGTGCAGGTGAGGCCTCAAGATTAGCTGTAGGTGCCACTATCCTAGGTGGAATGATTATATCAACATTCTTTACACTCTACGTTACTCCAACAATGTATTTAGTATTAGCAAAAAATACAAAAAGAATGGATGCTGTTGATATTGAGTTAAAAAAACAACTACGTTAAAAAATAATATATTTATTTTTATTTAATCTTTTCTGACATTTTTGCAGTTGAGACTTATATTTGTTAGATTGCTTTTCTACTTTTTTAGCTAAGCCTATAACTTTTTGATTATTCTTATAATTTTTATAACCACCCCACCCCTCATGATATGCAAGATATTGTCTAAAAGCATCTTTCTTGGAAATTTTTAAAAGGGACTCAGTTTTATCTGTGTACCAACCAATAAAATCTACACTATCTTTAAATCTTGCTCTTGTAGCAAGTTTGTTGCCTGTTTCATTTTTATATTGTTCCCATGTTCCTTTTACGGCCTGAGAGTATCCAAAAGAACTTGAGGGACGCTTAAAGGGTATAACTTTAAATAATTTTTTTCTTTGTGGTTTAGCTAACCAATCAAAATCAGATTCCATTTTAATAATAGCTAATTGAACATAAATTGGGGTGCCCCATTTTTTTTCAACACTTTTTGCATGTTTATACCAAAGATATCTTTCATTGAAAATGGAGCAACTACTTGATGTATTTTTGGGTATAGAAGAGCACGCCGAAATTAAAATAATTAATAAAATATAAAAAGTATTTTTCAGTTTAAACATACTTGTCTTTGACTTTATAAATAATTATTACAAATATAACACCTAGAATATTTCCAAATAAATCACTTATTTCAAATTCTCTATTTGGAATAATAAAATGAAATAATTCTAGAATAATTGATAACAAAAAAAGATATGAAATAAGAAATTTCATTTTTTTTGTATTCTTGTATGCTAATATTCCTAGAGTAGATAGAATGGTAAAAGCATAGAAATGATTAGAAGAAATTATAAAATCTCTAGTAATTTGAGGCTGTATATTACAGTCATTGTATAAAAAGCATCCAAATATACTTCCTGGGTATAGATAAAATATTATTAATATAAAGTTAGCAAGATAAAACCCTAAGGTTAAAAATTTTAGTGTCATTTTCATAATAATTTTATTTATTTTATTAGTTTTATCAGTTATCAAAATATATCAAATGCCTCATTTAATATTAGTTAGACATGGTCAAAGTGAATGGAACCTAGAAAAAAGATTTACAGGCTGGGTTGATGTAGATCTTACTGGCCAAGGAAAATTGGAAGCATGTAAATCTGGTGAATATATTAAAGAACTAAATATAAATATAGATTATTTCTATTCATCATTTCAATTGAGAGCCATTAATACTCTTAAATTTATTCAAGACACATTGAGAGATAATAAAAAACCGATAAGAGCATGGCAATTCAACGAAAGACATTATGGCGCTTTAACTGGTCTAAATAAAAATGAAATGAAGGAAAAACTTGGGGAGGATAAAATTCATGAATTTAGAAGGTCTTGGGATATTAAACCTGATCCTCTAAGTAGAAATAATCCATATCACCCTATAAATATTAATACCTATAAAAATGTTCCTAACGAGAAAATTCCAGATACAGAATCGCTTAAAGATACTTATAAAAGAGTAATGGAATATTATAATTCTGATATTCATAATAAATTATTAGATAATAAAAATATTTTAATTTCAGCTCATGGTAATTCTATTAGAGCTTTGTGTAAGTTTTTATTTAAACTAGATAATAAAAAAATATCGTTACTTGAAATACCAACGGGAAATCCACTTTTAATTAATCTGGATTCAAAACAAGAAATTATTGAATGTAAATATTTAGATAAAGATAGAGCTAAAGATTTAATTGTTTTTTAAGAGTTCTTTGTAAACTTCAAGGTTAGTCAAATGATAAAAGCTTTCTAAGCTTTCATAACCGTATAGCTCATTTTTGTTAATTAATTCATTCCATATTCTTGATATTGAAAAATTATTAACCAATAAAGATTCAAATAAACTTTTATTAATTATTTGGCACCCAGTATAAATCAAATCATTTTGAAGATCTTTTTTAATTATATTTTTTAGAAGATTGAAATCACCTTTTAATTTTTTATCAAAACTAAGGTTTTTATTAACAAGTAAAAGTATATTTTTAATTTGATTAATAAAATAAAAATCTTCCATACCTTTAATTTTTTCTACATAGCCTTGATTCCAAACAGTATCTGGATTTAATATTAGAAAATCAGAATCATTTGAGGAATTCATCATATTTAAAATTCCTCCTCCAGTATTTAAAATTTCTTTTCCATCATTGATTATTTTAATATCCAAATCAAAATTTTTTATCTCAACAAAACTTTCAATTTTTTCTTTTAAATAAAATGTATTTATTATTATTTTTTTTATTCCTAAAGATTTAGTTAAATTGATACAGTTCTCAAGTAATGTAATTTTATTAACTTTCAATAGTGGCTTCGGCTCTACTAGTGTTAGGGGGTTTAACCTCTTTCCATAGCCAGCACACAAAATTAATGCTGTGTTAATTTTCATTTATGGTTCCTTATTTTCTTTGGAAAATTAATATCCAGTACTCTTTTAAGGCCATCAAATATTTGATTATTTTGCATTCTAAGCTCTATTAATTTCCAAGCGTGGGGTATTAGTTTTAAATACATCTTCTTTTTATCTCTCTCTGCCAACCTTGCAAAAATCCCTATTATTTTCATATTTCTAATCACTGATAATATTTCGAAATCATTTAATAAAATAACTTTATTAACTTTGTCATCATCTAATTTTAAATAATAATTATAAATATTATCTTTTAATTTTTTATTAGATTTAAACCTAACATCGTCAATTAAAGACGCTAAATCATACGCTCTATTACCTATTAAGGCATCCTGTGTATCAATAGTTGCTAATTTTTTTTTATATTTCATTAAATTGGATACATGAAAATCTCGATGCACTAAAGTATTATTTTTTAGCTTAAGATTTAATAATAAAAATTTTATCTGTTTATTTATCTCAGTATTAACCGTTGGTAATTTTTTTTTAGATATATATTTTTTTGCATACCAGTCAGAAAATAATTTTGCTTCTTTAAATAATTTATTATTCTCATAAATTGGAACTTTATAATTTTTTCCTTTAAAGTTTTTAATTTTGTTTTGTTTAATTTTTTGAATTTTACTAAGTAAATCAATAGATTTTTTATATAAATTAATTTTATTACTTCCACTTTTTCTTAATAGTTTAAATACTGTATCATCACCAAAATCTTCGATTTCTATAAAATTTTGTTTGTAATTTTCTTTATGTAGTTTTGGTGCTAGAATCTTATTTTCAATCAACAGGCTATTTATAGCAGCATATATTAAGAGGTTTTTTTCTTTTTCTTTTGTGGCATACACAATAATTGAATTTTTTTTATTATTTGTTTTCCTATAAAAAGATCTAAAAGATGCATCACCCTTAATTTTTTTTAATGTTGATTTAATTGATTTCATTTAATTTTTCATTACTTAAACCTTTAATAGATAAAAATCTTTTGTTCATATCTTCTCCATATTTAAAGAATAGATCAATTTTATTATTAATTTTATTATCAATTTTTTCAGGCCATTCAATCAATGTTATGATTTCTTTTTGATTTTCTAATAATCCAATATTTTTTGTCTCATCACTACTTTTTAATCTATATAAATCATAATGTTGGATTACAAAAATTCCCACATCATATTCATTTACTAGGTTAAAAGTGGGACTTGTAACTTCTGTTGGGTTTAGATTATTATTTGTTTGAAGATGGTTTACTAAATATCTTACAAACGTTGTCTTTCCAACTCCAATTTCACCATGGAAAAAAACTACGTCGCCTTTTTTTAGTATTTGTGAAAAATTTTTTGCTAGTTCAGCTGTCTTAACTTCTAAAGAGATATCTATTATTTCGCTATTAGTAGCGATATGCATCGGGCTTGAATGGACCTTCTGTTTCAACGCTTATGTAGTCAGCTTGGTCTTTTGATAATTTTGTAAGTTTTGCACCAACTTTTTTTAAATGAAGCATCGCTACTTTTTCATCTAAAGATTTTGGTAAAACATAAACTTTATTTTCATAATTTTTATGGTTATCCCAAAGCTCTATTTGTGCCATTACTTGATTTGTAAATGATGCACTCATTACAAAGCTTGGGTGTCCTGTTGCGCATCCTAGGTTAACCAGTCTACCTTTTGCTAAAAGAATAATTCTCTTTCCATCAACTAATTCTATCTCATCAACTTCTGGTTTAACTTCTGTCCATTTATAATTTTTTAAAGCTTCTACCTGAATCTCGTTATCAAAATGACCAATATTACATAATATTGCTCTATCTTTCATATTTCTCATATGATCTGCAGTGACAATATCTATATTGCCTGTAGCTGTAACAACGATATCTGCTTTGCTTATTGCCTCATCCATTAAAACTACTTCATAGCCTTCCATTGCTGCTTGAAGCGCGCAAATCGGGTCTGCTTCTGTAACCATAACTCTTGCACCACTTTGTCTTAAAGATGCGGCACTACCTTTGCCAACATCTCCAAAACCTGCAACAATTGCAACTTTGCCTGACATCATGACATCTGTAGCTCTTCTAATTCCATCTACCAAACTTTCTCTACAACCATATAAGTTGTCAAATTTTGATTTTGTAACTGAGTCGTTAACATTAATTGCTGGAATCATTAAAGATCCATCTTTTTCCATTTTGTTTAATGCTTTAATTCCTGTTGTTGTTTCTTCTGAAACACCTTTTATTTCTTTTAACAAATCTTTATAATCGCTATGCATCATTGCAGTTAAATCACCGCCATCATCTAATAGCATATTTGCTTTCCAATCTTTTTTTCCTTCAATCGTTTGTCTTATGCACCATATGGCTTCCTCTTCGGTTTCACCTTTCCAGGCAAAAACAGGTATTCCCGCTTTAGCTATTGCTGCTGCCGCATGATCCTGTGTTGAAAAAATATTACAAGACGACCATCTAACTTCTGCTCCAAGATTTACTAGAGTTTCAATTAAAACTGCTGTTTGGATTGTCATATGAAGGCATCCTAATATTTTTGCTCCTTTTAAAGGTAGTTTTCCTGAATACTCTTCTCTTAACGCCATTAGTCCAGGCATTTCACTTTCTGCTATGGAAATTTCTTTTCTTCCAAATTCTGCTAGCGATATATCTTTAACTTTAAAATCATGCATTGTTCGGTTTTATATAAGAAAAAATTAATTAATCAACTTATGATTAGACTTCAGGGAATGTAATCTCCACATTTGCACCCTTTTGTGTAATGTTATTAGAGGCGTAAATAGTAGCACCATGTAGGTCTACTAAATTTTTTACAATATTTAACCCTAAACCAGAATGCTCACCAAAATTATCAGGCCTATTACTATAGAATCTATCAAATATCTTTTTTGTGCTTGTTTCCTTGAAACCTTTTCCTTCGTCTATAACTTTTAAAATTATTTTTTCTCGTTCATTTTTTGAGACCTCAACTAAGATTTTTTTATTATCGTCACTAAATGAAATTGAATTATCTAATAAATTTGCAATGATTTGTTCTATTCTATTTTCTATTCCATTAATAAAATACTCTTCTTGATTATTTGAATCTTTTAAAATTATTTGAATACCTCTTTTTGCTTCATAAATATTATTAAAATCATCAACTACAGACTTTGCAACTAATTTTAGGTTAATTTTTTTCATTTTTTCCTTGCTGAGGGCAACTTCATCTTTTAGCATTTGAGAATAATCTGTAATTAGCCTTTCAATTCTTTGGACATCATGATTAAGAATATCAATTAACTTGGCTCTTTGTTGATGATCTTCTGTTTCATACAATATTTCGGAAGCACTTTTTAATGATGTTAATGGATTTCTAATTTCATGAACTAAATCTGTTGAAAAGTTTTCTGCATGAGAAATTCTTTTTTGAAGTTCGCTTGTCATGTCATCTAGTGAATTTGATAATGTGCCTAGTTCATCATTTCTACTTTTAAGTTCGTTTATATTTATTTTTTTTCTGCTCTTTTCTTTGATTATTTTTGTATATTCTACTAAATTTTTTATGGGTTTAAGAAAATATCTATTTAAAACAAAAGAAAATACAAAGATTACTATTCCAATAAAGATTGCAGTTCTTAAAATAAAAGTTTTTCTTTCATTAATTGCAGCCCTAATATCGTTGGCATTTTCAGATATTGCCAAATAACCAATGTTATTTCCGTCTAGTGTCACATTTTTTACAGTTGTTAATAAAAATTTATCATATCCCTCTTGCGCGAAAGTAAATGCCCTTCCATAGTTTTTTGACAATGAATAGTTTGTCAAAGTATCTTTTAAGGAAACAGTTTTTTCTTTATTTATATTTTTTGTTCCAATTACCTTATTCCTTGTTTCTTCATTTAAAATTTCTAACTGCACTATATCTAGTCTATTGGAGAAAGATCTTGGATCTAAATCCAGTGTATCAGTGTCTCCAACTAAATTGAGTTGGTTATCAAATAAAATAACTCTGTCTAAATTTTGAAATAAAAATCTTGTTGAAAATAAAAACTTTCTAATATCTTCTTCTTCAAATTCAATATTCAACCTCAAAATATGCTCGATTGTATTATCTATTATTTGAATATGTTTACTTTTTTTATCTTTTATTAAATTAGGCTTAACATTGCCAATATATAAAAGGGTTAAGCTACCAATGATTAAAAAAATTATTAAATTGATAAATAAAAATTTTTGTAAGATAGATATACTTTTAAGGAAATCGCTGAACATTAACTAACATTCCATCTATATCCACTGCCATATCTTGTTTCTATTGCAGTAAATTCAGGATCAACCCTTTTAAATTTTTTTCTAATTCTCTTAACATGGCTATCTATAGTTCTATCTTCAATATCGGTGTCTTCCCTATAAGCAACGTCCATTAACTGAGCTCTTTCTTTAATTATCCCTGGTCTTTTAGCTAGCTCTTTAACTATTAAAAATTCTGTAGTGGTTAGCTTGTCTGGTAACTGTTTACCATCCCACTCACACTCAAGTTGTGAGGGATCAAGTTTAAGTTTACCATGAGAAATAATATTTTTTGTTTCTTCAAGGTTAACATTGATATCTTTTTTTCTAAGCTGAACTCTAATTCTTTCAATTAAAACTTTTATAGAGAATCCTCCTGATTTTTTCATAAAATCATCTGCACCTAATTTTAATCCTAATAGCTCATCTATTTCATCATCTTTTGATGTTAAAAAAATTACAGGGAGAGATGTTTTTTTTCTTAATCTTTTTAAAAGCTCTTCACCATCCATTTTTGGCATTTTGATATCAATGACCGCTAGATCAGGTGGTGTTCTGGTTAATCCTATTAATGCACTCTCTCCATCAATATAAGTTTGAACATTAAAACCTTCTTTTTCAAGCGCAATACTTATACTTGTAAGTATATTTCTATCGTCATCAATCAGTGCTATTGTTTGTTTGTGCATAAAGTACTTTAAAAATACTAAATTGTTCTAATTTAGGCAATGCTCTTAAATTAGTGAAGTATTCCCCAATTATTCCCCGTATTAACGTCTACCGTTAGGGGAGTTGAAAATGAATGTAAATCACTTTCTGTAACACTGGTCATTTCCTTTTGAATAATTTTAGTTATAGTTTTCGCTTCTTTTTCTGGAACTTCAAAAATTAACTCATCATGTATTTGTAATAATGTTTTTGACTTATTATTTTTTAAACTTTTAAATTTTTTATCAAGTCTAATCATTGCAAGTCTCATTATTTCTGAAGCAGAACCTTGAATGGGTGCATTTATTGATGCTCTTTCTTGAAAATTTCTTACATTAAAATTTTTATCATTAATTCCATTAAAATGAGACCTGCGTCCAAAAATATTATTTACATAGCCACTTTTTCTACAAAATTTAATAGTATCATCCATATAAATTTTTATTTCAGGAAACCTTGAAAAGTATGCGTTTAAAAATTCTTCCGCTTCGTGATTTGAGACATTAATTTGTTTCGCTAGTCCATATTGAGAAATTCCATAAATAATACCAAAATTAATTGCTTTGGCTTTTCGCCTCATATCTTGGTCAACTTTTTTTATATCAACATCAAATACTTGGCTTGCCGTTAGTGAGTGAATATCTTCGTTATTTTTAAATGCTTTTTTTAATTCTTTAACATCTGCTAGATCTGCCAAGATTCTCATTTCAATTTGATTGTAATCAGCAGAAATTAATGTGAAACCTTTTTCGGCCATGAATGCTTTTCTTATGTCTTTACCATCTTCTGATTTTATTGGAATATTTTGCAAATTAGGGTTACTAGAAGCAAGTCTTCCTGTTGTTGTGGCCGCTAATAGGAATGAAGTATGAACTCTTTTAGTAGCTGGGTTAATGTGCTCAGGTAGAGCATCTGAATAAGTATTTTTAAGCTTAGATACTTGTCGCCAATCGAGAATTAATTGAGGAAATTTATGTCCTTTAAATGCTAAGTCCTCAAGCACACTTGCATTTGTAGCAAAGCTCCCTTTTCTGGTTTTTTTAAGTACAGCAATCTTTAGGTCGTTATAAATTATTTCACCCAATTGTTTTGGTGAAGCAATATTAAATTCTTTTTTTGAAATTTTAAAAACTTCTTTTTCTAATTTATTAATCTTTTTCTCAAATTTTTCAGATAATACTTTTAAAAATTTATTATCAATTTTTATTCCTTCAATTTCCATAAACGCTAATATCTTAATTAAAGGTTTTTCAAAAATTTCATAAATATTAGTTAATTTTTCTAATTTTAAATTTTTACTAAATATTTTGTATAACCTGTAGGTGATGTCAGCGTCTTCAGCGGCATACTCCATTGCCTTATCCAGCTCTACATCACTAAAATTTATTTCTTTTTTTCCTGTACCAACAATTTCTTTAAATGAAATTGTTTTATGCTGTAGGTGAATCTCAGACAAGGTATCCATGTTATGTCTATTTTTTCCAGCATCTAACACATAAGACATCAACATTGTGTCTTCCATTGAATTCATGTTTATTCCTTGTTTAAATAAAACAATAAAATCAAATTTAATATTTTGACCTATTTTTTTTACACTCTTGTCCTCTAAAAGTGGTTTTAATTTTTTAATTACAGCTTCTTTTTTTAAGCATCCTTTAAACTTATGGCCTATTGGAATGTAACATGCCTTACCAATCTTAGTGCTTAATGAGATGCCAACTAAATCTGCTTGATGTGCGTCTAACGAGCTAGTTTCAGTATCAATTGCCAGTTCACCAGCCTCTTCTGCTTCATTAATCCACTCATCTATTTCTTTTTCATTAGTAATTAAATGATAATTTTTTTTATTTATGTTTTGTTGTTTTTCCTTGGGTGCTATGTCTGTTGCAGTTTCTTTCAATTCGGGCGCTCCATATGTTGAGGTAACAGAACTAAGAAGTCTATTAAATTCCATTTCTCTTAAAAATTTATATAACTTATCCTTATCAATTTCTTTTAGTTGAAATTCTTCTATTTTTTTTTCAACTGGAACATCCTTCATTAGTGTCACTAATTTTTTACTAATAATTGCTTTATCTTTATTTTCTATAAGTGTTTCTCTTCTTTTATTTTGTTTTATTTCATGTGCGTTATCTAACAACTTTTCTAGAGTACCGTATTTATTAATGAGTTCTGCCGCAGTCTTAACACCTATGCCAGGAACTCCAGGAACATTATCACTACTATCTCCAGCTAAAGATTGAACATCAATAACCTTTTCTGGACCTACTCCAAATTTAGTTAATATATCTTCTGGCGTTATAAATTTGTTTTTCATTGGATCAAATAAACGAACATCCTTTTTATATAATTGCATTAAATCTTTATCAGATGAAACTATTGTTACCTTTGCACCCTTTGATAAAATTTGTTCTGCATAGGTTGCTATTAAATCATCTGCTTCGTAATTTGGAAGATCGACAGATGGTAAATTAAAAGCGACTACAGATTTTCTTATATATTCAAACTGTGGTGCCAAATCATCAGGAGCTTCAGATCTATTTGCTTTGTAATCAGAATAAATTTCGTTTCTAAAAGTTTTTCTAGCCGCATCAAAGATTACTGCAAAGTGTGTTGGTTTTTGAAGATTTTCATTTGATTTTGAATCTTCTAGTAATTTAAATAGCATGCTGCAAAAACCACTAACTGCACCTACGGGTAGACCATCACTCTTTCTAGTTAGAGGTGGTAATGCGTAATAGGCTCTAAAGATATAGCCAGAACCATCTATTAAATAAAAATGATCTGTTTTTTTTATTTTATCCATTAAATAATATTATCTTAATTATTTTAAATATTATAAATGTATTAACGCACATGGAGCAAAAAAATATACTTTCTGTTAAAAACTTAAAAAAAATTTACTCTAGTAAACAGACTGGGGATAACCTTGCATTAAATGATTTAAACTTGGACGTGAAAGAAGGGGAAATTTTTGGTCTTCTTGGTCCTAATGGTGCGGGTAAAACAACGTTTATAAATATTTTAGCTGGAACAGTAATAAAAACTGCAGGACAAGTAAATGTATGGGGTTTTGACTTAGATGAAAACCCTAGACAAGTTAGAGCTGCTGTTGGAATAGTTCCACAAGAAGTAAATCTTGATCCATTTTTTAGCCCAAGAAAATTATTGGAATTGCAGGCTGGTCTTTATGGAATTAAAGAAAAAGACAGAATTACAGATACTATTCTAAAATTAGTATCTTTAGAAAAGCAAGCTAATAGCTACGCTAGAAGTTTATCTGGTGGAATGAAAAGAAGATTACTGGTGGCTAAAGCTTTAGTTCATCAGCCTCCAATAGTTTTTTTGGACGAACCTACCGCTGGTGTTGATGTGGAACTAAGACAAAATTTATGGAAAAATGTAAGATTGCTTAACGATCTCGGTGTAACTATTATTTTAACAACACATTATCTTGAAGAAGCTGAAGAGATGTGTGACCGAATAGCTATTCTCAATAAAGGAAATGTAGTCGCTTTAGATAGTACTAAAAATCTACTAGATAGAATTCAAACAAAAAAAGTAACTTTTAAAACGGATAAAATAATTGACATTAAAGATGAAGACATAGATTCTTTAAAAGTAATATCAAAATTAGATACTGAAATTTGTGTGTCTTATGAAAAAAGTAAAATTCACATGGAAGAATTAATCAATCTAATTAAGAGAAATAATGTCAAAATTATAGATATATCTACTGATGATGGTGATTTAGAAGATGTTTTTCTTAGACTAATAAAAAACTAGATTATTATAACAATAAATAGTAAATTTATCGCTATGGATCTACTAAAAACTAATTCCATTCAAAAAGTTTTAAAAACATTCGTACTAATTTTTTTAGGAACAATGGCCTTAACTATTTCTGCTAAATTAAAAATACCCTTTTACCCTGTGCCAATGACAATGCAGACCTTTGTTGTTCTTTTTTTAGGGTTAGCTTTTGGTTACAAAATAGGATTTGCAACAGTAAGTATTTATCTTCTTGAAGGAATTATCGGAATACCAGTATTTTCTAATTCACCCGAAAAAGGTGTAGGTTTAGTTTACTTCACTGGTCCAACAATGGGTTACTTAATTGGCTTTTTGTCTGCTGTATTTTTTGCAGGGTACCTAAATTTAAAAAATAATATTTTTATAATTTTCAGTAAATTGATATTTTCCGTTTCAACAATATACTTATTTGGAGTTCTTTGGCTTGGAACGTTAATTGGATGGGATAAACCAATACTTGAATTGGGTGTTACACCTTTTTTATTGGCTGAATTATTTAAAATCTGTCTATTAACTATATTAGCTAAAAAGATTATTAAGTTTAGAAAGTTTATTTAGGTGATCTTTTAGATAGAATTCTTTGTAAAGTTCTTCTATGCATCTTAAGTCTTCTAGCTGTCTCAGAAACATTTCTATTACATAATTCAAAAACTCTATGAATATGCTCCCACTTAACTCTATCTGCTGACATGGGGTTTTCTGGTGGTTCAGCTCTCTTCTCAGGGTCTGCTAATAGTGCTTTTTCAACGTCATCAGCATCTGCTGGCTTTGCAAGGTAATCGATAGCGCCCTCTTTAATTGCTGCTACGGCCGTTGGTATATTGCCATAACCAGTTAACATAATAATTCTACTAGTAGGATTAGAAATTTGTATCTGTTTTACTACCTCAAGCCCATTTCCGTCAGCCAGTCTAAGGTCAACTACAGCAAAACCTGGTTTTTTCTCTATTACTGATTGAATACCTTTTTGTACACCTTCAGCTTGAAAAACTTCAAATCCTTTTTTTTCCATTGCTCTAGCAAGCCTGTCTCTAAAAGGATTGTCATCATCAACAATTAACAAGGATTTGTTATCAAAATCACTTATTTTTTTTAAATTAGCTAGTTCAACCATGTCGTAGATATGGTGCTTAATTTGATAATTTCAATGCCTATTATTTGCTTTACATTAATTAACTATTACCTTAATTGCATGATTTATATGAAAGTTTTTAAGTATTTAAGAACTTTTTTTTATTAAATTTTTTTTGGGGACATATGAAATGCAAAAATTTAAAACAGTTGATGAACTTATAAATCAACTAAAACCGGAAAAACCTATTTATTGTATTAGAAAAAAATCTATACAGTCAGCTTCTACATATTTTAGAAATAAGTTTCCTGGCAAAGTACTATATGCCGTAAAAACCAACTCACATCCTGAAGTCTTAAAAGCAATAGTGGAGAGTGGGATTGAAAACTTTGATGTAGCCTCTATTCAAGAAATTAAAGATATAAGAGCAATCAACCCTAATGCAAAATGTTCATACATGCATACAGTTAAAAGCAGAGAAAATATAAAAGAAGCTTACTTTAATCATAATATTAAAGCTTTTTCTTTAGACACTAAGGATGAATTAATAAAAATTATTGAAACAACTAACGAGGCAAAAGACCTTGAACTATTCGTAAGAGTGGCTGTATCAAATGAACATGCTGAAATAGATTTATCTAAGAAATTTGGCGCATTAACATCTGAAGCAATTGGTTTATTAAGGTTAACAAAACAATATGCAAAAAAAGTAGGGTTAAGCTTTCACGTGGGATCTCAATGCATGAACCCTATTTCTTACGCAAAAGGAATTGCAGATATTGGAAATATAATAAGAAAAACAAAAATTATTCCTGATTATATTAATATTGGAGGTGGATTTCCTGCAATCTATCCTGATCTTGTACCTCAATCTTTAGACAGTTATTTTGAAGAAATAAAAAAAGGGTTATTAAATTTAAAATTGGAAAAACTTCCTGAAATATTATGCGAACCTGGAAGAGCATTAGTTGCAGAAAGTGGATCAACAATTGTAAGAGTAAATCTTAGAAAAAAACAAAAACTTTATATAAATGATGGAACGTATGGAACTCTTTTTGATGCTGGTACACCAAACATGGTTTACCCTTCCCGTTTAATTAAAAATGGAAAAACAATATCAAAAAAATTAACTGCTTTTGATTTTTATGGGCCTACATGCGATAGCATGGACTATATGAAGGGACCATTTTTACTTCCACATAACATTAAAGAAAATGACTACATAGAATTAGGTCAGCTTGGGGCGTACGGCTTAACCTTTAGAACTCAGTTTAATGGTTTTTATTCAGATGAAATTTATGAAGTGGAAGATGAACCTATAATGACACTATATGGTAAAGACAGCAATAAAGATATATTAGTTGCTTAATGTCAGAAAATAAAAATTTAACTCATAATAGCAAAAAAGACTTCTTAAAAAATCCAGTCGAGCACATCGATATTACGTCATTTGATGCAAGAAAAATTATTTCCTCAATGGAAAAGATGTCTTTTGTTTCAAGAGAGACGGCAAATGCAGCCAATATTTTCAATGAAATGATTCAAGATAAGGATTGCACTATTTTTTTAACACTAGCAGGATCAACATCCGCTGCAGGGTGTATGAATATTTATAAAGATTTAGTTAAATATAATATGGTTGATGCAATTATAGCAACAGGCGCATCAATAGTAGACATGGATTTTTTTGAAGCTTTAGGTTTCAAGCACTATCAAGGTTCACAGTTTCAAGATGATACTGAATTAAGAAAAAACTATATAGATAGAATTTATGACACATATATTGATGAAGAAGAGTTGCAAGAATGTGACAAAAGAATATGTGAGATAGCTGATACTCTGGAACCAAGAAGTTATACCTCAAGAGAGTTCATCTATGAAATGGGGAAATATTTAAAGAAGCATTCAAAGAAAAAAGATTCATTAATTGAAACGGCATATGACAATAATGTTCCGATATTTTGTCCAGCATTTACAGATTCGAGTGCTGGTTTTGGTTTGGTAATTCATCAAGAAAATAATCCAAAAAACCATATTACTATAGATTCGATTAGAGAACTTCGTGAATTAACAGAAATAAAAGTTCAATCAAAAGGATCTGGCTTATTTATGATAGGTGGTGGAGTTCCAAAAAATTTTGTTCAAGACACTGTTATCTGTGCTGAACTTTTGGGAAAAGAAGTTGAGATGCATAAATATGCAGTACAAATTACAGTAGCAGATTCTAGAGATGGCGCATGTAGTAGTTCCACATTAAAAGAAGCAAGTTCTTGGGGTAAAGTAGATATTGCAAAAGAACAGATGGTTTTTGCGGAAGCAACTAGTGTTTTGCCTTTGATTGCAAGTGATGCTTATCACAAAGGTGACTGGAAAAATAGAACGAGAAAAAACTTCTCAAAAATATTTGAATAAAATTGAAATATCTTTCTAATAAAAATGGATTTCTTGGAATTGACAATGATGTTAATTTTAAAGAAAAAGTAGTCGTTGTTCCTTTTGGTCTAGAAAAAACTGTAAGTTACGGTGGTGGAACTCGAAATGGTCCTAAAGAAATTATTAAAGCTTCACACCAAGTTGAATTATATGATGAAGAATTACATTGTGAGCCCTATAAAAAAATAGGAATTAAAACTTTAAAACCATTTAAGATTGATAAAGATATTAAAAAAGCTTTAAAAAAGATGTCTAATATAAATCAAGAAATATTAGATAAAAAACTTTTTCCAATCACTTTTGGTGGGGAACACTCAATAACACCCGGATGTATTGCTCCTTTTGTAAAAAAACACAAAGAAATATGCTTACTACATTTTGATGCACACGCAGATTTAAGAGAAAGTTATAATGGTGAAAAATTTTCTCATGCTTCAGCTATTAAAAGGTGTCTAGACCATAAAAATGTATCCTTAATTTCTTTCGGGATCAGAAATATCTCTCAAAGTGAAATACCTTTTTTAAAAAAAAATTCATCTAGAATTAATATTTTTTGGGCAAAAGATAAAAAAAATTGGGACTTAAAAAAATTCAAGAAAATGATAAAAAATAAAACTGTTTATCTAACTTTTGATGTAGATGGACTAGATTCAAGTATAATGCCTGCGACAGGAACTCCGGAACCTGGTGGATTACTATGGGACGAAACTTTAGATATTATAAGAATAGCTGCTAAAAATTCTAATATTGTTGGTGCAGATATAAATGAACTTTCGCCTATAAAAGGTTTTAACTCTTACAATTTTCTTGTAGCGAAACTTGCCTATAAAATTTTATCTTACAAGTTTTTATATTAAGCTTTAGAAGTCTTAAGTGTTCCTAGTAATAATCTGAATGGAATTAACATTAGTAACGCAACTAATACTTTAACTGCTAAGTCTCCTAGAGATAATGTTACCCAAGGTATACCTGTCGCATAAAATGATATCGAGAAAAACAAAAATGTATCGATTGTAGAGCCAATTAGTGAAGATGTTAATGGTGCCACAAACCACCTCTTTTTTCTTAGTTGGTCAAAAATTTGAACATCTAATAATTGTGCAACTAAAAATGCCGTACCAGACCCAATAGCTATTCTAACTGAAATTAAATCTGCAAAGTTTGTTGAAAAAAATAATGTAAATGCAATTCCTATAATAAATCCAATATAAACAATTTTTCTAGCAATAAGTTTCCCATATGATCTATTTGCTAAATCTGTTATCAGAAATGCAACTGGATAACTAAATGCTCCATAGGTTAGTATTTCTTCTAAACCATAATAATTGATTTGAAATTGTACTAAATAATTTGAAGCTAAGACAACAACCCCCATTACAAATGAGAGCATTATAAAAACTTTTTTCATTAAGCTGATTTATTGGGAGATGCTTTGGGTGCTTTTTTTATAAATGGTGACTTAATTAATATACTTTTTTTTAATTTTTTTAATCTTGGTGATATGTTTTTATTTTTTGCTGTCTTTAAAAATTGATCAAAAGTACCTTTTTTATCAACACATCTCATGCCTGCGTTACTTACAGTCAATGTCAAACTTCTTTTTAAAAGTTCACTTGTAAATTTAGTTTTTTTCAAATTTGGTAAAAATCTTCTATTGGTCTTGTTGTTAGCATGACTAACATTATGACCTTTCATAGGTATTTTACCGGTTAATTCGCATTTTTTAGACATAATATTTAGTGACTATATAAGATGAGTTAGTCACCTCGTCAAGTTTATTAGGCTTAATTAGGATGTTTCTTGCCTATTATTTCTCTAAAATTCTTAATCCCGTCAGCTATTAATATTTCTTTAAGCTCTTTTTTTATCTTTCCTACAATATTTGGACCTTGAAAAACCATGCCAGTATATAATTGAACATAGCTTGCTCCAGCTAAAAATTTTCTATACGCACTTTCGCCTGAGTCCACACCACCTACTCCAATAATTTCAATTTTACCTTTTAATAATTTATAAAACTTGCTTATTAATTTATTAGCTTCCTCTTCGAGGGGTTTGCCTGATAAACCGCCCTTTTGATGCTTCAATATATCGTTTAATTTTTCTCTGTTTCCTGAAGTTGTATTTGAAAGAATTACTGCACTTACTTTATGATCTAACAATATTTTGCTTACCAATTCAATTTGTTCCTCTGAAATATCTGGAGAAATTTTTACAACAATTGGTATTTTAGATTTAAGTTTAACTTTTTCTTCTTGAATTGAATTCATTAATTCATCAAATTTTTCTTCGTCATGGAAGCTTCTTAAATTTTCTGTATTAGGTGAGGAAATATTAATTGTAATATAATCCGCAATATCATGAAAGGTTCTAAGGCCAATTAAATAATCATTTAGCCTATCATTACTATCTTTATTGGGACCTATATTAATTCCCAATAAACCTGTATTTAAATTAGATCGAATTCTATTGCTTACATTTTCAGCTCCTAAATTATTAAATCCCAATCTATTTATAAGTGCTTGGTCTTCAACTAGCCTAAATACTCTTGGTTTTGGATTTCCATATTGTTTAAGCGGAGTGACCGTTCCTACTTCAACAAACCCAAATCCAAGTTTAAATAAAGGGTTATAAACTTCAGCGTTTTTGTCAAATCCAGCAGCCATTCCAATTGGGTT
>Ga0209089_10000893_pt1 | contig 27155 bp, 28 predicted proteins | sample ArcticOcean_MG_C_FD_187431 | JGI IMG/M metagenome (GOLD analysis project Ga0209089, IMG submission 187431) | Marine microbial communities from western Arctic Ocean - ArcticOcean_MG_CB2_150 (SPAdes) (version 2) | ecosystem: Environmental > Aquatic > Marine > Oceanic | place: Arctic Ocean: Canada... | reverse complement strand
CAAGCAACGGAACCGGTCCGTAGTAATTTGATGATCTCGACCGATACTCGTCGGGGATGACACGGGTTTGAAGCTTCCCGGCCAACCGTTACAATCCGCCCACCCTATCTAATTCATTTAGGTGAAGCCCGGGAGAAGTTGATCTTGACCACCGCCGCAAAATCCGGAACCGACACCGAGCTGATCGCCCATCTGTTGCGACGTACCGGGTTTGGCGCAACGTGGGAAGAACTTCAGGCTGCCGCAGATCTCGGTTACGAGGGGACGATCGACCTTCTCTTCAACCCGGGCGACCCGGAGTCGATGCCTTCAGACATCATCCGTAGGTACCATCCCGACCAGTCGATTACACAGATCGCTCCATCATCAGGATCGGTTTGGATGTACCGGATGTCGACCACGAAAACGCCGTTTGAAGAGAAAATCGCGTTATTCTGGCATCGTATCTTTGCCACGGGTCAGACCAAGTTGATCCAGGGCAAAGTGATGCTCACCCAAATCGAGATGTTCAGGCAGTTCGGTCTCGGCAGCTTCAGAGATCTGCTCGTCCAACTTTCCCAGAACCCGGCGATGATCCTGTGGTTGGACAACCAAGACAATCACAAGGACAACATCAACGAGAACTACGGGCGAGAAATTCTCGAGTTGTTCGCCATGGGCGTCGGCAACTATTCAGAGGAAGACATCAAAGAATGCTCGCGAGCATTTACCGGCTGGACGATCGCGAACATGCCGTACATGTCCATCAGGATGCGCAACAACACGTTGCGCCCGTACGGATATGTCGCATGGCAGTATAAATTTGACCCCGAAGATCACGATGAGGGTGAGAAAACGTTCCTGGGCGAGACCGGAAACTTCAATGGCGATGACATCATCGATATCATCTGCAAGAACCCAGCCACGGCGCGCTTCATAGCACGCCACTTGTACCACCACTTCATCGCCGATGAGCTTCCCGTGCCGCAGTGGCCGTTCGAGGGCCCGAAGGATCCGGAAGCGATCGAGCTGATGGTTGACGCCTACTTCGCCAACAACTACAGCATCGGCGCCATGTTGCGGGCGGTGTTCGAGTCCGACATGTTCAAGTCAGAAGCCACTCAGTACGCCCGCATCAAGAGCCCCGTCGAGCTTGTGGTCGGAACATTGCGACTCGCCGGCGGCTTTGACTGGCCGACCGCCGATATCTTCAAAGCGACCGCAGCCTGCGGCTTTATGGGTCAGGCGTTGTTGGCCCCGGTAAGCGTCGAGGGGTGGATGGGAGGCGATGACTGGATAAGCACCGGTTCGATGGTCCAACGGATCAACTTCGCCAGCGCCACGGTCGGTGATCCCACCAAGAAGGGCATCAAATCGATCATCGATCAGATTTCTGACCGCCACCCTCGAGGACTTGTAACGCCAAAAGCGCTCGTGGATGAGTGCCTGGAACTTCTCGGTTCGCTCAGGGTCGAGGACGACACTAAGGAAGGCATCGTCACGTACGCAATGGAACAGGGCGACATAGACCCCCGCACCGATGATGGAGCGGGCAAGATCGTATCGGTCCTGCAGTTGATCGTCTCGACCCGCGAATACCAGTTGGTCTAATCCTCATCCCATCCAGGGCCAGACAGGGTCCTTACGGAGCAGTTGAATTATGGCAACCGAAACTGGGTCCAAGCTTGGCCTCGAGTACCGTGACACAAACGGATTCGGAGCAGCACAGGGCGGGCGCGGGTACTACCTTCCTGTGGATCTCGCAGTGCGAAGTGACGGTCGAATATACGTCCTGAGCCGTGGGGACGCGGTCCAGGGCGGCAACGGCATCAAAATCACCGATATCAACCACAACTGGTTCGAAGAAATTTCCAGTCGTGGGACCGCGCCTGGGCAGTTCATCTCTGCGACGGCGATCGCTTTTGACGCCAACGACCGGCTTTTCATGGCCGACGAAGCGCTGCACCGCATCACCATCTTTGATGCCGATCACAACTACGAATCTCACTGGGGGAGCGAGGGGTCCGGCGATGGCGAGTTTGACGGACCCTCTGGCATTGCTTTTGACAGCGACGGAAACCTTCTCGTGGTGGATGACAAGAATCAACGCATCCAGCGCTACACACCGGACGGCAGGTACCTGAACTCGTTCGGTTCCATCGGCGATGGCAATGGCGAATTCAGCTTCCCTTGGGGCGTCACGGTTGCGCCGGACGGCGTGATCTACGTCGCAGACTGGCGCAATGATCGCATTCAGCGGTTCACCCACGAGGGCAATTTCATAGACGCCTGCGGCACCACCGGACATGGTGCTGGCCAGTTCAACCGGCCAGCAAACGTCGCTGTTGACGACGACGGGAACATCTTTGTCGCCGACTGGGGCAACCAGCGTGTCCAGGCTTTCGACAAGGACTGGAATTTCCAGACAAGCATCCGCGGCGCGGGCGAGCTGTCCAAGTGGGCGGCCGAGTACATCGACGCCAATGTCGACGAAAAGCAAGCACGCTCCACGTTCGACCCTTATCCGGAGCTTGATGTGGACGACCCGCACGAGGTCTCGGCCCGCACGGAGCCCTACTTCTGGGACCCAGTATCGATCGCTTTATACGACGCCACCCGGATCTTGATCCTCGAGACCGGCCGACACCGATTCCAAGTGTACGAGAAGGTCTAAAAACTAACGCACCAATCCGACGGCGGCGCTACGATGTCACCCGGTCTTCAGCGATGGCCGGGACAACCCTGACACAAACGGGTCAAGATGGAGGAACCGATGGCAGAGCAGAGAGAAAAGGTGCTGGTAGTTGTCCAGCTTTCCGGTGGTAACGACTACCTGAACTGCATCGTTCCATGGGAAGATCCCATGTATCAGGATGTGCGATCGGGTGTCAGGATCACCGAGGAAGACGTGATTCCTCTCGACAATGGACTGGGACTGAACCCCGGCATGGGCGCGTTCAAAGAACTTTACGATCAGGATCGCGTGGCCATCGTTCACGGCATTGGCTACCCGACCCCCAGCCGATCACATTTCCGATCTATGGACATCTGGCACACAGCGACCCCCGACAGGGTCGGAGATGAGGGCTGGCTTGGCCAGGCCGTTCGCCAATTGGACCCGACGGGCTCAAACGTAGTGACCGCCGTTAACTTCGGCAATGGCCTCCCACGCGCCCTCGCGGCTCCAGGAGTCCCTGTTGCCTCGGTCGGCAATTTGGACGACTACGGTCTGTTGACAGGCATGTCTGGAGCAGAACAGCGTGAGAAGGCGTTGATCGCCTTCAGTAGGATCTACACACCGGGTGTCGGTAGCGGCATGGTGATGGACTATCTGGGCAAGACTGGTTTGGACGCGCTCAAGGGCGCCGACATCCTCAAGCAGGCCCCGAAGATGTACGAGTCGACGGTAGAGTACCCTGACAACCCGATCGCAAAAGCCCTCAAGGGGGTCGCACAGGTTCACTTTGCGGACCTCGGCACCCGCGTCTTTTACACAACGTCCGGCGGTTGGGATACGCACACCAATGAACTCTCGTTACAGAGAGGCCTGTGGGAAGAGGTTTCGACAGGGCTTCGCGCCTTCTTCGAGGACCTCGAAGAGCACGATCTGGGCCCAGAGGTCACAGTCCTCGTGTTCTCCGAGTTCGGGCGTCGAGTCAAGGACAACGGCAATGGAACCGATCACGGCTCCGGCGGCGTTTCGTTCGTGATCGGAGATTCAGTCAAAGGCGGCCACTACTCCGAGTACCCGTCCTTGGACGTGGGCCGCTTGATCGAGGGCGATCTGCAATACAACTTTGATTTCCGTGGCCTTTACACGGACTTACTGGAAGACTGGTTGGGGCTGGACGCGCAGGAAATTGTGGGCGGGAACTTTGAGAAGATTTCGCCGTTCGCTGCGGCCGTATAAATCCACTCTTAAAGCAATGACGAAAGAGGGTCGATGTGCGTCGGCCCTCTTTCTGGTTTTCTGGGATCGTTGAAAGACGGGCAACGGGCGGAGCAAGTGCCGCCCCTACGGGGTTGATCTGTCATTCCGAAGTCGGCACACGAGAAATCGACCGGCCATAGGCCCGACGCGTGGTCCGGCTCGATCGGCATCGACTCCGACGGCAAGATAATCATTCGGCCCTATGGTGTTCCAAGCGACAATCAAGGTCGTGAAAAACGAACCCTGCCACGAGAACATCGGCCCCACTAGGCGAAGGTGCAGGGACAACCTGCCCCTCCCTACAGAATGACGCCGTCCCGGCGGAGTTCCTCTATGTCCTCCTCTGATATCCCTACCGCCAGCATTACGGACTCTGTATCGGTGCCCAATCCCGGGGAGACACCTCGGATATCGGTCGGAGTCTCGGACATTGAGACCACAGGCCCTGCCAGTCGTTGTGGGCCAAAGAGTGGGTGTTCCAGGTCCCGCATGAATCCCATCGCATTGACCTGTGGGTCGTCCGACATTTCCTCGGGCATGTTGACCGGCGCTACCGGAACGCCGGCGTCCGTAAACGCCTCAAGCCAGTCCTCCAGCGTGCGGGTCCGAAGGGTCGACCGCATCTCGGCGTGCAGCGCGGTCGCCTGGTCCATGCTTTGCTGTTGCGACTCGTCAAAATCAGGCTCATCGCTCGGATCGTATGCGATCCCGAGAACGGTTCGGGCGGCAGCTCGGTTCGCGGGAGTCAGCGCACCCAGCACCATCGATCCATCCTTGACCTGGTAGGTGGAGTAGTACGCCCTGGAAGCAACGCGTGATGCTCCCCGGCCTCTTCGGTAAGCATCTTGGACCTCAGAGTAGTCGGATCCCCGTTTCCTGAGCTCGACGATCTCCGCCACCATCGGATCTCGTAATGTGGCATCGTGCACCGGCTCCCGCATGACAACGGTGTCTTGCACCGCTATAGCCGCCTGAAGAAGCGACGTCTCGATCTTCTGTCCCTGGCCGGTTATAGCCCGGTGATACAACGCTGACGTAATGCCAACAGTCGCCGAAAATCCAGCGCAGTAGTCAGCCAGTGAGATGGCGCTGATGTTGGCTGGTTGGCCGTGCTCGTCGACTTTTTGATCGGCCATCATAAGGCCGCTGTAGCCGTTGGCGACAATATCTGTGCCGCCACGATCGCCCATCGGACCCCGATTCCCAAAGCCTGTGATCTCGCAGTAGATAAGCCCGGGGTTGAGCTTCCTGAGCGTTTCGTAATCGATGCCAAGCCGCTTCGATACGCCGGGCCGGAAGTTTATGGTCACGATGTCGACGGTCTGAACGACCTTGTGAATGAAGGCGAGTCCGCGTGGATCACGAAGATTGACAGAGACACTTTGCTTGCCACGATTCAACGACTGAAATCGCTTCCCCTCGTTAGGCATGACTGTACCTCTGTTGCGGTGTGGGTCACCTGTGAGCGGCTCAACCTTTATCACTTCAGCACCCAAATCGGACATGATCGCGCCGTTGAACGGCAACGCTACGATCTGTGAGAATTCCAGGACGCGAACGCCATCCAACGGTCCGGGCATGCTGCTCAATCCTCCTCAGGCTACCTTGCGCTTGTAACAATCTCGGAAGTTCCCTCCCCAGAGGGAGCGGGACAAGGTGAAAGTGAAGTTTCCGTAAGTCGCCCCCCCTCCTTCCAAGGCCCTCCTTAGTAGCCCCGGAACTCGGGCTTTCGTTTCTCCAGGAAGGCGGAAACGCCTTCTTTGTGGTCGAAGGTAGTACGGGTCAAGTCCTGTCCACGTGACGCTAGGGGAAGGTGCTCGGCAAGATCCTGCTGGTAGGCCTGGTGGATCAGCTGTTTCACGATGCCCATTGCGTAGACTGGCCCGCGGGCCAGTTTGGTGGCCATCTCAAGTGTCGTCTCCATCAACTTGTCGTCCGGCACGACCTTGTTGGCAAGTCCTATTCGGTACGCTTCCTGGCCGTCGATCGGATCGCCCGAGTACTGCATCCAGAGGGCGTTCGCCATGCCGACAAGTTTTGGCAATTGCCATGCCGAGCCGTCCGCCGGGACAAGCCCGTTACGGATAAATGCCTCATTAAATCGTGCGCTCTCACCGGCGATCCTGATGTCACAAGAGATCGCTATGCCACAACCGAGGCCGTATGCATGACCGTTGACGGCGGCGAACGACGGCTTGTGCAAGTTGTGAAGCATCGGCACGATCGCCGGTCCAGACTTCTGACCTAACGCCTCACGCGCCGTGTAATCCGGGTCCAGTTCTTCCCAGGATGTAGCCCGTGATTCGGGAACTGATTCAGCCGCGGTCTCGGCGTCGTTGATGCGACGCTGGAACCCACGGACATTCGCTCCAGAAGAAAACGCCCTGCCCGACCCGGTTATGACCAGAACTCGAAGATCTCCATCGGCGGCAAACCGATGGACTTCCGACTCAAGCTCCGGCATGAGCGGCTCACCAAGCGCGTTGAGCGTGTCCGGATCGTTCATCGTGAGGATGAGCACCCCTTCGGGCGTCGTCTCGGAGATGATCTTCTCGAACGGCATCTGGGCGGCTCCTGACGTTACGGGCGATTGAGATTTGAATGAAAACTGCGGGGAGGATAACGCAGGCGTGGATGCCGCGGGGGATATTGCACAACGACTGGTGAGTTACGGTGGGTTCCATAGCTTCCAGTCGTGTTGCATGAGAAACGACGTGCGCCGATTTGCATCAACATGGCGTTTGATAGACAGGGTAACGGCGTTTGGGAGCGGCGCGCTGAGGGCGATCACCCTAGCATCTGGCGCTTGGATGCGCCGAGTGTCACATCCCGGAGACATTCCTCGATGGACGCATACACGATATGGGAACGGGAGACTCGGCGCTGGAAAAGAACTCCCTCGGCGCGGAACAATGTTCGATACGCTGAGTCTGCGCGGCCTCTGGCTTACCACGCCATACCTCCACTACAGCAATGCGAACCCATGTGTAGAGGTGTTTAATCCGGGACACCGCACGACATCGAGGGGTATTAGGGAGATGACGAGATCGATAATTCCATCACCTACTTACTCCCGCCACCGGTCGGAAGTTAAAGCCGAATCAACCCATTTCTCGGGCGGCATCTCGCTCTAATTCGCCCAGCTTCTCGACGCGCCTGCGAAAGTAGTCTTCGGTACTGAACTTCGCATCCAGAAACGCTTTGAGAATTTCTTCGGCGAGGTTCAGTCCGATTATCTGAGCCCCGAGGCAAATCACGTTTACATCGTCGTGTTCAACGCCCTGGTGCGCCGAGTACGTGTCGTGGCTCAGAGAGGCGCGTATCCCAGGGATTTTGTTGGCTGCTATGGCGGCGCCTACACCGGTGCCACACACCATGACCCCCCGATCTGCCCGCCCCGCCTTCACGTCGCCACAGACGAGCCGAGCTATGTCCGGGAAATCGACCGGTTCCGTGCTGTTCGTTCCGTGGTCTACGACATCGTGGCCCCATGATTGAAGCAGGTCCACTACCGGTGCCTTCATAGGGAATCCGGCGTGATCCCCTCCTATAGCGATCCGCATTTGTGGGGTCTCGCTTTCAGATTAGTAGTGGATCGCTGCGCCCAAGCCACCAGCAGCTGCGATGACATCGCCGTTTATTGCGATCGACCGCGGGGAAGCCAGGAAGGTGACAACATATGCGATTTCGCGTGCATCGACGAGGTGGTTGATCGAATTAAGACTGTCCATCTGTGCCTCGATATCCGCCTCGGACACGCCCTCCGAAGCAGCACGGTCGGCGACGACGTCGACCGTCCGTTCCGTCTTCGTGGCGCCAGGGTGCACGACGGTCACGTTGATGCCGTCCGGGCCGAGCAGATTGGCCAAGTTCTTCGTCATCGCCACGACCGATACGTTGCGCATGCTGCCGATGGTCGAGCCTGCGTTTCGGGCGGCCATACCAGAGATGTTGATGATACGTCCCCAGCCTTGCGCCTGCATGAGCGGAGCGACGGCTTGTGCTCCTCGAAGGTAGCCCATGACTTTGACGTTCATATCAGCCCACAGGTGATCCTTCGTCGTCTCCGCCAGAGTCGGAACCGCTCCACCACCGACAACGGCAGCGTTGTTGACCAGAATGTCGATGTGTCCGAGCGCTTCGTTTGCCTGCGCCACCATCGACTTCACCGAATCGTCTTCGCTCGTATCAACGGTGATCGGGATGATGCGCCGCCCTGTCTCCGCAGCCAGTTCGGTGGCGGTCGCCTGAAGCGCTTCTTTACCTCGTGACGCGATGACCACATCTACGCCTTCAATCGCCAGCTCACGTGCGATGGCCTTACCAATGCCGCGACTACCGCCGGTGACGATCGCAGTTTTTCCGTTGAGTTCGAGATCCAAAGTACGTCTCCCCGATCAGCCAAGCATTCCCATGCCTCATTGATTCATTTGTACAGGCGTAACTGTATACCGGGTTGTCCTGGCAAGACGCGTATCGGTCAGGGATCGTTCAGCCGATGGGCTCGTACGTCTCGCCGCCTCGGGTCGTCACGACCGGTTGGTAGATCCCGCCTGAGCGGTCGTTTCCGGCGTGGTCGGTGTGAACGTGTGGGGTCGCATCCCAGCGCAATACCGAGAGGTCAGCGCACGATCCGGGGTTCAGAGTTCCGATCTCGTTTTCGAGGCCAAGAATTTCTGCTGGCCGGATTGTGACCCTTGGCCAGATCTCTGCCTCCGTCATGCCGGCGGCACGGACCTTGGACATTACGAGGGGCAGGTCATGTATCGGCTGCAGATTCAGATGGGCGCTGTACACATCGCTCGAGATCGTGTCCGGCAGGAACGCCTCTGCAACCATCGCCTCTATCGCTATGAAGTTGATCGATGTCGTTCCGTGGCCGAGGTCGTACAGGATGCCCCGGTCACGAGCCTCTCTTGCGCAATCACGGATACGCCCGTCCCTCACGAGGCTCGTTTCTCTTGGGTCGGAGCAGTAGGTGAACACGTCTCCTGCACGTAACAGCGGGAGCTGATCTTCGAGTGCCCAACCGGGCGCACGGCGCGGACCGAAGAGCAGCGGATTTCCAGTCGCTTCCGCCGCTTCAATGGCTCGTCGGAGGATCTCGTGCGGATCTGACGGCCCGCATGTCATGATGCTGGTGTTGACGGTGATGCCCCAGATCGCGTCCGATTCATCGCCTTCTATCGCGGCGATGCACTCTGCCACGTCCGCGAACTCAAGCTCCGTGAACGGCCCGTCAGGGTGTACTTCACCGTTTCTACCCAGGTGGAGCGCCATTCGTATGCGGGTCTTTCGGCCACCGATCACCTGTTCTTTGTAGCGCTCCCAGTTACGCGCTCCGGCATCGCCTTGGGATAGTACCGTGGTCGATCCGCGGGAGAGCATGTGGATGTCCGGATCGATGCCGTATCGACCGTCGCCCAGTCCGGGGTGGGCGTGCAGGTCCACCAGTCCGGGCAGCAGTATTCCGTCCGGGTAGTCGAGCCGTTTGCCCGATGGCGGTGGCCGGTCTTTGAGGCCGCCGACCCCCGAGATTCGACCGTCAACCACGGATACCCATCCCGGCGCGTCCGAACCGGTGACGGGGTCGATCACACGTCCGGCACTGATTACGAGGTCTGCGGCTGTGGGCGCGGTGTCTGGGGGCATCGGACGGGTCCTTTTGGTGGGGAGTGCGGCTCGACGTGTCAGAACATCTAATGATGTCCGTGACATCAATCTGTCATCCTGAGTCCGAGACGAAGGATCTCCCGGACTATTTCCGCTCCGGGATTGGATACTTACCGGATCATCCGTTATGCCGGGTTTGGCGATTTCGCCTGACTGACGAGGACTTTACCGTAGTGATCGCTGTGAAACAGCCGGATTGTCAAGACACCCGTGAGATTCTTCGCCTCGGGCTCAGAATGACAATTCAGAAGCGTCAGGCACGACCTGGCCCAGTCTCACGATTTCCTCTTCTTACGCGTTCGTCGTTTCTTCCTGGGCGCCGCGTGTGCCGCGTCTATGGAGAGTCGTGGCCACTCTTCTACGTCGTCTTCTCGTTCCAGCACCTCGGCCGGGACCTCCCAGTACGGCATCGGCTTGAATTGGGCTGATCCGGCGTCTTCGTATCGGGCCCGGTTCGAGTCGTCCGCCTTGAAGTAAAGGGTGTCTGACGAGACAAGTGCGAACATGTCTCCGGCCTCGAACACGCCGTAGACGCCGAACATGGAGCGGCTTGTTATATCGCCGAGCGGCTGGAGCATCTCCATCACGTATTCCATGTATCCGGGGTCTACGGCCATGGCGCTTCTCGGTCTGAATCAGGGTTTAGGGCTGGCTGTTGCAGCCGAAACTAGACCGTCAAAACAGGCCTGTCAAGAAGTCGTTGGCCAGTGACCGCTAGAATGGGGAGGTGACCCACAAGGTGCGAAGGCGCCATCGACGAGGAGGTCAGGCCAATGAAGCTCAGGGATCTGATGACCAGCACGGTATATACGATCGGCTCGGAACAGTCGATCGTGAACGCTGCTGCCCAGATGCGGGAGCTTTCGGTCGGGTCGCTTGTCGTGATGCGAAACGACGCTGTTGAAGGCATCGTAACGACCTGGGACATGATCGCAGGCTGTCTTGGAGCAGGCCACGACCCGCACGACTGTCCGGTGTTCAGGCACATGAGCAGCCCGGTGCACACGGGACGCGTTGATATGGAGGCCGTGGACGCAGCGCGTGTCATGGCAGAGCGCGGAGTCAGCCGACTGCCTGTGGTCGACGATTCAGGCATGATGGTCGGGATAGTGACCTACGCCAACCTGTCGCGAGTCATGGAACAACTCACCCGCGACCTACTGGGTGGCTGGCAGCGGCCGGTTACCTAGATAGCCCGCAGGGACGCCGCTCGCTCCGCCCGTGCTTCGAGGAACCTCAGGACACGGGCCAGGGTATCTGGAGATCACGTAGATTTCGGACGCGTTAGAGATTTCTCCCTCATCCTCGCCTTCTCCCGCTGGGAGAAGGGATTGGTCTTATCCCTTCAACACCGCCACTAGCCGCTCCGCCACGAGCTGTTCCTCGCCGTCGTTCAGTCCAACCATGCCCACCTGCATGCCGCCGAAGTAGGGGTTCACGCGGGTCCAGATCGGCGGATCTCCGTCCTTTAACTGTGCGACGACTTCGTTCTCAGAAATGCCACAAACCTTCTCGTCGATGGTCAGGAAAAGGTTGAACACCGATGCGCCGGTCGGGTCGCGATCCGCCTCTACCTTTACTCCGGGAATTCCGGTAACGGCGCGCTCGATATGTGTCAGTTTGACGTCCAGTTTGGCGATGCGCTCTTCGTGGTTCATCGTCAGCCACTCACGCACAGCTGCGGCCACGCCGACGATCTCCTGTCGGTCGATCTTCTGGGGTCGGCCGATTCCGCGGACCCTCCGCTCTTCAAATGAGATAAAACTGTTCAGGCGGACACGATCGATCCAAGTCTTTGAGCCAACGACCATGCCCGCCGAGTGCGGTGTACCGATGTACTTGGTTCCATAGGCCACCATGTCAGCGCCTAGTTTGGCGTACTTACCCATGTTCTCCGTCGGGTAAACCTGGCCGGCGGCGTCCACGATCACCGGGATGTCGTGTTTTTGGGCGATCGTAATTACTTGCTCGATTGTGAGGACTGACGGGTCTTTTATCTTCTCGTTTGCGACGTAGTGAAGCGCCGCTGTCTTATCGTTGATCGCCGCTTCAAGATCTTCCTCGGACGTGCCTTCATCGGTGCCATATTCGATCAGCTTCGCACCGGCGAAGTTCAGTGTGCGATCGTAGTGATAGCGCTGCTTTTTCTGGATAAGGATTTCGTCCGCCATTCCGGTCGTGTCCGGAAGCTGCGCAACGAAATCATCATTGTCTCGCGCCATAGCGGCAGCGGTTGAAAGCACCAGCGCGGATGCTGCGCCCGAGGTTATGTAGGCGGACTCGACGCCCAGCATGTCGGCGATCAAACCACCGGCCTTGTCCTCCAGCTCTGCCAGAGGTACGTATGCCGAGTTGGCACGCTCCATTGCCTCCCTGACAGTTGGGGATGTCTGCGACCCACCCAGTAGCGTCACCGAGCCGATGGCGTTAATTACGGGCGTGACACCGAGTTCGTCATAGATGTCTCCCCAGCCGGGTACTGCCATTGTGGCGCTCCTTGAAATTTTGTTGGGCACGATTGTTAGAAGCCGTTGTTTCAACCATCGACTGTCGCGGCAGACGCGGCGCAGTCTCGCGCTTGAACCGTTTTGAATCTACTGGCGAGGTTGTTGCAACTTATGACCAAAATACTGTTGCCCTAGATTACATCTGCCAACGAATTTTCTTCCGTCGCATTAAACTGCGCTTATGTCAGGTGAGCCACACTTCACCCATGCCCTTTTCGACTTCTTCGGTGAGCTAGATATAAATAATGATCGCGAATGGTTCAAGGACCAACGCGAGCGATACCTTCGTGATGTACGTGATCCTATCGTAAAGTTCATTGCAGACTTTGCGCCGCGCCTATCCGGGATCAGTTTTTCGTTCACGGCCGATCCGAGACTCGTTGGAGGATCGATGTTCCGCATCCATCGCGACGTACGGTTTTCGAAGGATAAGAGTCCATACAAAACTAACGCCGGTATACAGTTTCGCCATGAACGTGCTGGCGACGCTCACGCACCCGGTTTCTATTTACACCTGAAGCCAGGTGGCTCTGGAGCGGCGGCGGGAATCTGGAAGCCGGGACGTGACGACCTGGCAAAGGTGCGTGGAGCGATAGCCGTAAGCCCATCCAGATGGCGTGATGCCACTTCTCGCGAGGAGTTTAAACATCGGTGGGATGTTGCCGGTGAATCGCTGGTTCGCGCACCTCGTGGATTCGACCCTGAGCACCCGGCAATCGACGAGATAAAACGCAAAGATTTTATCGCCTGGGCGTCATTTACAGATGACGAGATATGTTCACCTGATTTCCTAGACGAGTACACAGATGCCTGCTACAGCGTATCCCCGATGGTGGAATACCTGACCAAGACAATAGGATTGGATTTTTAGGGCTTTCCAATCCCCCCAGAGCGCGAACAGTAATTCTTGCACCTAAGAAGTGTGGACGCTCTAACCAATCTCTTCTTACGCCAAGCACTGATTGATTATTAGAACAAACGTTCTATTATATCTCTAGCGGTGGTATCACACCCCGCTCTCAGTAACTCTGGCGGGTGGAGTGAAAGCACAACAGCAGGAGAATACAGCACAGGGGGGGGTGATCTAATACCAACCCCTGATAGAAAACGCGCAGCCGTGGCTTGCGTCCACATCCCAAACTTCATGTGGCAGGTGGAGTTGATCAGGCGGCCTGAATTGGTCGATCGTCCAGCGATCATCGTTGGCGAAAACGATACAAACTCCAGCAAAGGTGCGCAGTCGGTACTCGACTGGTCGCCCGAGCTTGGCCCAAAGATGAGCAGGGGTATGCCGCTCAGCGAGGCGCTGGCTATCGCCCGCAAGGATGTGCTTCTGCTGGAACCGGATATGCCCCTGTATGGGCGCATGTTCGGCGAGGTCCTGGTCGGGCTTGAAGCGCGCTGTCCCGACGTGGAGCCGGACACTGAAAGAACGGGCAGTTACGGGTTCGGGTGTGCATATATCGGCATCTGGGGGCTCGACCGGCTGTACGGCGACGACGCCCATGTAGTCCGGGCGCTGTCCAACGCCGTGAGCCAGTTCGACGCCCGCATTGGTGTTGGCGAAAATAAGTGGCTGGCGTATGTTGCGGCATCAGCCAGTTCATCGGGGCGCGGACTCAAGATAACGGGCGAACCAGGCCGGTTCCTCATGAAGCTTCCGGTTGAACTGTTGCCTGTAGATTTCAATCTGACCACACGACTACATGAGTTCGGTTTGCACACGATGGGAGACATCGCAGCGCTGCCGCCGGGCGCAATGCAGGCGCAGTTCGGTAACGACGGGACGCTGATGTCAGACCTGTCGAACGGCATCGATCATCGGCCTCTCGTAGCACGTCGGACAGAAGAGGCCGTTTCGGAATACCTGGAATTCCCCGACGCCACGGTAAGCATGGCGGCGATCCTCCCAGCGATCGAAAGCCTCCTGTCCCGTGCGTACGCCCACCCACAACTCGCACGCCGGTATGCACGAGAAGCGAAGCTGGAGGCGACTGTGCTGCGTCGACCACCGTGGACGATGCGTGTGGCGTTCAAGGATCCTGCCGGGTCACGAACGAAGGCGCTGTTTTCTATTAAAGCGAAGCTGCATGACCTGGCGCTGCCGGGGCCGATAGAGGACATACGCCTGACGCTTTCCGGACTGACCGGCGAGGCCGGTCGGCAGGAGTCACTGTGGATGGAGGTCCGGCGAGATCAAAAGTTACAGGAAGCGGTGAATCAACTAGAGGTACGGCTGGGCACGACACCGCCGGTCTATCAGGTAAGGGAGTTAGAGCCATGGTCCCGAATTCCGGAACGAAGGCACGCGCTAGTGCAATTAAGCCCTTAAATGCCCCGACTCAGGTGACGGTGAACGCAGACGAACGCGGGATGCCGTCGTCGGTCTCTATTGGGGGAAAGGTGAATGAGGTGGTCGCTGTCGAGGACATGTGGAAGATCAACGACGAGTGGTGGCGGGGACCAGATAAGGAGATAGAGCGGGTGTATTTCCACACCCGCTTATCGGACGGCCGCCCGGTAACGTTGTTCCACGATCTGGCGGTCGATAGCTGGTTCCGGCAGTGAGGGGTTGTGTTTCTATAGACAGCAGCCATCGAAATGCCAAGGCGTAAGAAGGAACATCGGAGCCGGGCCGAGGCTTATCGCGATCTGGATATCGCGCCGGGTCGACCACGTGATGCGACTGAGATTGCTGAACAGATTGGCTCGAGATCTGTTGATAGTTCTCCAAGGTTGGAGAAGCGACGTACTTCTAGCGTTCGTGCTCGTGAGGCTAAGGCGCGTGTTGAAGAAACCATTGAACCTCCCCCATCCCCCTACGCCGAGCTGCATTGCCACTCAAACTACTCGTTCAAAGAAGGCGCTTCCCGTACCTCGGAGCTGTTGATCGAGGCGCAGGCGCTTGGTATGCGTGCCCTCGCCATTACGGATCACGACAACCTGTGCGGGGTGATGGAGTTTGCCCAGGCGGCGAAGGGCGTTGGGATCAAGCCGATCATCGGGGTCGAGATCACACTCGCGAGCGGCCACCACCTGACCCTGCTTGCGGAGAACGCAGAGGGTTATAAAAACATCTGCAAGCTCACCACGCGGGCGCACATGGACCCGCCCGAGCGGCCCGGCCGAAACGGTGTCCTTCCCGCGCTCACCCCCTCCCTGCTTAAAGACCACGCAAGCGGGGTGATCTGCCTTTCAGGCTGTCGTCACGGGGAGATCTCGGAACTCGTTCTTGCGGGAAGGCTGAGCGAGGCCCGGCGGTTGGGCGCTCAGTACCGGGACTGGTTCGGTGCGAACAACTTCTTCCTTGAGTTGCAGCAAAATCTAGTGTTCGATGACACCGAACGCAACCGGCTCATGGCGGACATCGGCTCGGACCTCGGTATACCCATCGTCGCCACCAACAATGCCCATTACCACCTCCGCGAGCGCAGCCACCTGAACGACATCCTCATCGCCATCCAGCACAACAAATCGCTCGAAGAAACGCACCGGGAGCGGCGTGCCAACGACCAGTTCTACCTGAAATCGTCTGACGAGATGGCGTCGTTGTTCACAGCATATCCGGAGGCGATCGAGAACACGGTCCGCATAGCCGACCGGTGTAATTTCGATCTCACATCCGAAAAGGTGTACGACTTCCCGGACTATGACGTGCCCGAAGGCCACACCCAGACCAGATGGCTCCGCAAGCTATGCGAGGAGGCCGCTATCCGCAAGTACGGCGAAGTCAACGACTCAATTCGGGCGCGACTGGATAAGGAGATGGCGCTTTTGGAGAAACACAACCTGGCCGGGTTCGTACTCCAGTACTACGACATCATCAGGATCGCCCGAGAGGTTCAGGAAGACCTCGGCCTCGTTGAACCCGGGCTACCACTTGAGGAAAACCCGCCCGGGCGTGGGCGCGGGTCCTCGGTTGCGATGCTCGTCGGTTACCTGATCGGCCTCTCGCACATTGACCCGTTGGAGTTCGGGTTGACTCTGGATCGCTTCATACCGGACTCCGAGATGGACGGCCCTCCCGACATCGATCTGGACTTCCCGCGTGACATCCGGGAGAAGCTAATCCTGCGCGTCCATGAGCGCTGGGGCAACGATCGCGCTGTACTCACCGGGATGATCTCCACATACCGAATCAAGGGCGCCATTCGGGACATCGGTAAGGCCCTCGGGCTGCCTGGGGATGACCTGAACAAGCTCACAAAGCGAGTCGATGGGCACGCAGGTGTGAAGGACCTTCCGGCGGAGATGCGGTCACTTCCGGAGTACCGGGGCCGTGCAGACCTGCCGCTGTGGCAGGACCTCGTTCGATTCGCTCTCCAGCTCGGCGGATTCCCGAAGTATCTGGCACAGCACCCGGGCGGCATGATCCTCTCGGCACGTCCACTTTCGGAGACCGTGCCTCTCCAGCGCAGCGCCATCGACGGTCGATACATCTGCCAGTGGGACAAGGACAGCGCAGACGACGCCGGGTTTGTGAAGATAGATTTCCTGGCGCTGGGCGCGCTATCGCAAATGAACGAGGCGCTCAGGCTGATCGAGCAGCGCACGGAGGAACGTGTCGACCTGTCGCGCATCGATTTCGAGGACCCTAAGGTGTACGCCATGCTGCACAGAGCAGACACCGTAGGCGTATTTCAAGTTGAGTCCGCCGCCCAGATGCAGACGACCCCCAGGATCCGCCCGAAGAACCTGTTCGAGATGGCGTGGGAGGTCGGGGCCGTCCGCCCCGGCGTCGGCGTCAACGACGGCGTATCGATGTTGATCCGACGGCACAACGGCAAAGAGCCGGGCTGGCAATACGACCACCCGCTTGAGAAGGCGGCGCTTGAGCGCACATACGGAGTGCCACTCTATCAGGACCAGTTGATGGAACTGGCGGTCCACGTAGGCGGGTTCACGCCAGCTGAGGGAGACCGAATGCGCCGTGCCTTCGGCCGGCGAAACCGGCACGAGTTGATCCCCATCTGGCGTCAAAAGTTCATGACCGGCGCGGTTGCTAAGGGCGTGCCTCCGGAAGCAGCAGAAACGATATTCAGCAAGTTCCACGGGGAGTTCCAGTTCCCGGAGGCCCACGCCTTTGCCTTCGGCGTCACTGCCTACCAGATGGCCTGGATGAAGCGTTACTACCCACTGGAGTTCTTTGTCGGATTGTTCAACCAGCAGCCGATGGGTTTCTACAACCTGGAAACATTAAAGGAGGATGCGAAGCGCCACGGCGTACAGGTCCTGAACCCGGACGCTAACCGCAGCGGGAAGCTCTCGGTGATTGACGATGAGCGTTTGCGGCTTGGCTTCGTGCACGTGGCGACTGTGCGCTCTGCGACGGCCGATCAGGTGCTGGAAGAACGCGAGGCGAACGGGTCGTTTATCTCTGTCGCTGACTTTATGGCGCGCACCGGTGTGCGGCACGGGTCTCTTAACAAGCTGGTGGATGCCGGGACATTTGATTCGCTTGTATCACGGGCTATAGCAACAAAGGCTCCAGCGCTGGTTGGCGCGCTTGAGGTACCGGGGCCTGTGCCCCTGCCGTCGAGTCCCACCACCCACGCTATTGTCCGAGAACAGCGGACTGTATGGACTCCTACCGACGAGAACAGGCGTGAAACAAAGTGGGAGGTGGGGCTGCGATATCGACCTGTCGGACGTCAACTCGCCTTCGAGTTACCGGTTGAGCAGGACATGGTGGCACTGCCGGAGGCGTCTGAATGGGACGTGATGAAGGGCGAGTACAACACGCTCGGGCTATATCCACGCGCTCACTTGATGGAGAAGTTGAGGCCACACCTGCCGCCGGGCCTGGTGCGAAGTGCAGATATCCGTGACCTGAAGGACGGCACGCCGATATATGTGGCAGGAGTGGTGATCCGTCGCCAGCGGCCGCTTGCAAAGGCGGTGTTCATCACGCTTGAGGACGAGACGGGTCACACGCCTCTGGTGATCTGGCCGGATGTGTACGAGCGGGTTCGCCGAACAGCACATGAGCCGATTTTGCTATGCAGCGGTGTGGTGTCACACCGCGAGGGGACGCTGAACGTGGTGGTGCGCACGCTCACGCCGGTTCCGACGGATGTCAGCATGCTGAAGTCGAAGGACTGGGGATAGGGGTTAATTAATTACGGACGTTACTTGCCTATCGCGCCCTACCTTCATTACCTGACCTCCAAGAGGGTTTTTCAGGCGTTTGAGAGCCGTAGAATATAGGTTTGTCGTTCCCAAACTAGATTTATTCAGCTGCGTAGGCTGAACCGGTCACCACATGCCAATCACGTACCGCCCCATCACCCTAGACGAATTCGACGAGTTCGACTTCGCTGTGATGCGGGGTTTCTCAGCGCACCCGGAATCCAATCCATGGTTTAAGGATTTCGCAAGACGATCCTTTGAGCCAGAACAGAGTGTCATTGCATTTGATGACGAACATATAGTCGGCACGTCTAGCGCCTTCACATTCGAAATATCTGTCCCCGGAGCGAACACGTTAACGGTCGGTGGTATTACCGAGGTCACAGTGTCTCCCACGCACAGGAGGCGCGGAATCCTCACCGAGATGATGCGGCGCCAGCTGGATGCCCACCACGAGCGGGAGATTCCGTTGGCCGCTCTCTGGGCATCTGAATCGGTGATCTACGGTCGGTACGGGTACGGCATGGCCGTCACTCACGAGCACCGAGAGATCGACCTGCGGCACACGTCTTTCACCCACGGTCCTGATATCCGAGGGCAGATGAGGTTTGTGGATAAAAAGGACGCCCAGGAAGTGTTCTCGCCGATCCTTGAGAGGGCCTGGCGGGAGTATCCCGCGATGATCCGACGGAACGATCTCACATGGGAAGCGGCGATCACGGACCGGGACGGTCTTCGCAGTAGAGCGCCAGCGCTTTTCTATGCCATATACGAAGTTGACGGCGCAGCCACCGGGTACGTGATGTACCGGATTAAGCACAGTGTGACCGCGGGAGATGCAACCAACAGCGTCCAGATCCACGAGATGGTCGCTTCCGATGACGAGGCCACGGCCGCACTATGGCGGTTCTGTTTTGATATCGACCTCGCGTCCACACTCACCGTCGGGCACGGCGCTACCACCGACGACGGCCTGCCGTGGATGCTGTCCGATCCGCGACGGCTCAAGCGCAGTTCATATGACGGACTATGGTTGAGGCTGATCGACGTGCCGATGGCATTGTCGGCCCGAACCTATTCAGAAGATGGTGCGCTGGTTATCCGGGTGGAGGACTCGTTTTGTAAATGGAACGACGGCAATTGGCGAATCGATGGCGGGTCGGAAGGCGCTGAATGCGCGTCAACCAACGAGCAGCCAGACATCTCGATGTCTGCGGGCGATCTTGCATCCATATACATGGGTGGGTCTCGACCATCTGAACTGGCGCGCGCCGGTCGAGTTATTGAGAACAGCACGGGCGCGCTTGGTCGGGCAGATCGCATGTTCATAACGGAGCGCAAGCCCTGGAACCTAGTCGACTTTTAAATCAGGCAACGCTTCCGATTCAACCCCGGTCCCAAGATCCCAACAACCCTCCGTCCAGCCGAAACGCCAGTGCGGCAGCTATCGGAAGCACGCCAACGCCACCCCGTTCGCTTTCCAACACAGCGTTGATGGCGAGGATCCATGCATAGACACCGTTTGCTAGCGTGCCCAGCCGCCTGAGGCAATTGACCTGCATGCTCAGATCCAGATGGCATATATGTTCTCCTTTTGGATCAAAATGCCTAGGATCAATTTCCTTTGTAGTGGCCATCGGCATGCATTGACGTCTGCCGATAAACAAACATTTCACCCTGAGGAGAGTGGAACAATCCGAAATCACGACCAAACATACGAATTGTCGTAAAACCTTAAAAATTCCTTAACATTGCGCGCGTAAAACAGACTCGAACAATGTAATTCAGGCGGACAATTGCCCGGTCTTAGGGAGTTTCAACGGATGAGACGTCGATGGATATTGAGCCTTGTCGTGGCCCTTGGTGCAACAGGCGCAGTGGTTGGAGCGACCACCGTCTCGGCAGATTTCGCGGACGGTGTTCGTGGGGGTGAGGTACTCGACAGGGTTGCCTCAATCCTCGGCATAGACAGATCCGAGCTTGATGATGCGTTCACCCTGGCCAGATCTGAACTCAAAAACGAGAAACAGGCCGAGACGCTAACGGCGCTCGTCGATAACGACACTCTTAACGAAGATGAAGCTCTTGAAATTGGCAACTGGCTTGATCGGCGGCCTAAAGTGCTTGACGGTATCAAGCCGGGCAAGCAAAAAGTCTTCAAATTTCGCCGCAGCAGCCTGGATCCCATGGCTTCAATCCTGAAATTGGATATCCCATCGGTGAGCGCTGAACACCTCGCTCGACTGGTAGAGGCAGATAAGCTTTCACGGGAAGATGCAGACGCCATTCAAAATTGGCTCGACGCACGTCCAGAGTCGGCCGATAAACTGGTACCTGACCCCGTAAGAGCATTTGAACGGATCCCTTCGTTTGGTGATGGGATATCGCCCTTCAACGGGAGGTTCTTCCGATTTGGCGCAGAAGGCTTTAAGTTTGAGTTCAAAGGCGATGGCCCGGGATTCTTCTTCCGAGGAGGAACAGATGGTGACGGGCATGAGGGTTTACGCGGATTCAACAGCTTCGGTTTTCCAGAGGGATTCCCACACTTCCACGATTTCACGCCCGAGACACCAACCCCTGCAACCGAGCCGGAGCCGGTCAGCCTGTAGGTCCTCCAAGGAGGATTGTAGATATGGCACAGGCACACACGGTCATGGATAGCCCCAGTCCATCCACCGGCTCACAAAAGCCAATCCTGATCGTCGAGGACGATGCAGATACGGTCCGGCTCATTCGCCTCTATCTTGAGCGTGATGGCCACAGCGTTATCGAAGCCGGAGACGGCATCACCGGGCTTGAGATAGCTCTGACCGAATCCCCACGGCTTGTCGTGCTGGACATGATGCTGCCCGGTATGGATGGACTTGCTGTATGTGAAAAAATCCGTGCTGAGTCTGACGTGCCGATCGTCATGCTGACTGCCCGTGTTGACGAATTAGACCGCCTGACCGGCCTCGACAGCGGCGCGGACGATTACGTTACAAAGCCATTTTCACCACGGGAGCTTGCAGCAAGAATTCGGGCCGTACTCAGGCGCACATCGCCAAAAGAAAATGCCGAAGAGGGTCGGGAGATCCAGAGATTTGGCCCGATCGAACTGGATATGCGGGCCGGCTCGGTGAAGGTGGATGGGGAAATGCTTCGCTTCACCGCAACCGAGATGCGCTTACTGTCCTATCTGATGATCTCCGGCGCTCAGATATTGTCGAGAGACAGCATCATCGAGAAGGTCCTCGGTTACGACTACGACGGCATGGACCGCACCGTGGACACGCATATTTCAAACATCCGTAGAAAACTGGAGAAATCCGCAGGTCGGCGGTTCGTCCACACCGTTTACGGGATGGGTTACAGGTTTGGCGATGCCTAGCTGGGCACGGTCCCTCCAATTTCGGTTAACGCTGGGGTTCACATTGATCCTGGCCGGCGCTCTGCTGTCCGTAAGCGCGTTCGCGTATGCAACTACCGAGCAGAAGATCGACGCCTTCAGCGAAGAAATCTCCATCGCAAGAGCAGAGCGGCTCGATCATGTGGTCTCAAAATCGTACTCGAAGAACGATAACTGGGAGGGCATTCAGGACGCTATCGAACAGGTGTCCCGACTATACGACTGGCGGATCGTGATCGAAGACCAGACCGGTCTTATCGTCGGCGACTCCCATTCTGCTTTCACCCGGAGTCCGTTACTGTCCGCGGTGTTCTTCCAGCGACCGCTGGTCGTTGGTGGAATCCAGAAGGGCAATTTCTACATTGAAACAGGCGCGGGGTTTGTGGCCCCTCCGGGGTCACGTTCGTCAATCATTCGTAAGCTGAGTCAGGATCTGGAGCAACAAAGCGAGGCTACACGCGACAAAAAGATGAACGACCAGCGCGAGACCGCCCAGATTCCGCCACCTCTGTCACCGACCGAAATCGCAGCCGAGCCGCAACTCTCAGAACTGGCTTCTGCATTTAATCGGTCCTTGCTCTGGTCCGGTCTCGCCGCTGCCGTCGCTGGAATCGGCATGGTTACGTTCACCACCCGCCGTGCCCTTGCGCCCGTACATGTCTTAAGCGCCGCCGCTTCGGAAGTCGCCCGGGGAGATCTTTCGCAGCGTGTCGACCCGAACCCGGGGAGTGAGCTAGGAGACCTGGGAATCGCTTTCAACGACATGGCCGGTGCCCTCGAAGACGCCGAATCTGAGCGCCGACGACTTGTCGCGGATATCGCACACGAACTGCGAAGCCCGTTGACCAACATCCAAGGCTATCTTGAGGCGATCAAGGACGGGGTGCTGGAGGCCAATGAGAGCACCATAGACACGATCTACTCCCAGACGAAGCACCTCAGCGCACTGGTAGAAGACCTACGTTTGCTCGCACTTGTAGAGGCGGGAAGTCTGCGCCTCGAACTGACAAATGCAGACATCTCCGAACTGGTCAGCAACGCCGCCGAGGCGTTCCGGCCACGCGCCGTCGATCGTTCAATCGCATTTGACGTTACGGTCTCCGTCGGCATGCCCGGCGCCCGATTTGACCCGACACGCATAAGGCAGGTGGTGTCCAACCTAGTCGAGAACGCGATCACACACACGCCGGACGGAGGACGTGTGGCCGTGAACGTCAGTCCCACAACACACGCCGGTGCGGCCATCATCTCCGTATCCGACACCGGAACCGGCATATCTCCGGAGGACCTGCCGCACGTTTTCGACCGGTTCTATCGGGTGGACCCATCACGTAATCGCGGAACCGGCGGAGCCGGACTGGGACTCACAATCGTCAAGCGGCTCGTCGAGGTACACGGCGGTCAAGTGGGCGTCACCAGTGTCTTCGGCTCCGAAACCACTTTCACGGTCCAGATCCCGTTCGCCGGACCGACGTCAGACGCGTAGATTTCTGGCCACACGGGCACCCCGGGTTGATTGACACGCACACCACTTCGAAGTAGGTTCGGCCAGCCGCGTATTTAAGCCGCACAATCATCTACGGGAGTGATAAATGGCAGGCGACCTCAGCAACATCATTGAAGCTGGCTCAGAGTTTGAGCAGATGGCGACCGGTTTCGTGTTCACAGAGGGTCCGGTCTGGGACTCTGGCTACCTCTATTTCGTCGATATTCGCACGAATCTCCTGTTGCGGATGAAGCCGGGTGAAGAGCCTGAGGTTATTCGGAGAGAGACCGGTTCAGGAGACGGCCTGACCTTTGACCACAACGGCAATCTCTTGATGTGCGAGGGTAGCCATCGCCGCCTGACACGGACCAATAAAGACACTGGCCGAGTCGAGATCATCGCGGAGCGCTGGAACAAGCTCCGGCTCAACTCCCCGAACGATGTGATTGCACGACCTGATGGCACGGTATATTTCACCGACCCCCCGTGGTCCGTAAAGCCCGAAAAACGGCAGCTTGACTTCGCTGGTGTGTATCGAATTGCGCCGGACGGTGAGGTGCACCTGGAAGCAGACGAAAACGAATTTCCGAATGGTCTGGCTCTGTCAACTGATGGCAGCAAGTTATATGTGTCCAATACCCGGCCCGACCCTTACCTGAATATATACGAGGTGAAATCAGATGGATCGCTCGGCAAGGGCGAACGTTTCGCTGACATTCCGTACGGGCCCAACGGCCCGGTAGATGGAGTACCTGACGGCGTCAAAGTAGATGAGGCAGGAAACGTCTTTTGCACGGGCGCAGGCGGCGGTTGGGTTTTCTCGCCCAACGGCACCAAGATCGGCGTCATTGAAGCGCCCGAGTTGCCGGCAAATCTGGGCTTTATCGGCGACGACCGGAAGACGCTGGTGTTCACGTCCCGGACTTCTGTTTACAGCATCCGAGTCCAGACCCCGGGAATGCCGGTCGTCTACTAATGGCCTTACCGCCAGGAATCTCCCATGTCATTTTCGACCTGGGCCAGGTACTGACGTTGGTCGATGAATCGGTAGCGGTGCGCGTCGTTTCGGCGCGCACCGGGCGGGCCGAAAACGAGGTCAATACGGCCATGTTCTCCCCCGAACGGAAATTGCCGCTTGAATCAGGTTCCCAAACCTGGCGCGAGTACTCGGAAATGATCCGTTCTGAACTAGACCTGGATATGAACGATAACGAGTTCCGGAGCGTATTCACTTCAGTCTTGACGCCGTACGAGCCGATGTTTGATATCGTGCGCGCGCTGGCCCCCCGGTTCAAACTCGGCTGCTGTAGCAATACAAGCGGGGCGCACTGGGATGAGATCCGTGCATCCGTTCCGGTGACCGACCTGTTTGGGCCGAAAGTGTTGTCATTTGAAGTCGGATCGCTGAAGCCGGATCAGAGAATCTATCGGGATTTGATCAATGCATGCGCCGCCGAACCAGGACAGATCGTGTTCATCGACGATAGCCAGAAAAACACGGAGTCGGCGATAGCGACCGGTATTCAGGCGTTACAGTTCACCACTATTCAGAAACTTGAATCTGACCTGCAGGAATTGGGAATCAACCTGGAGTAGCGGCGCATGGCTTCCACACCTTCCACAGAAACCGGATATACGCTGCTAACCAGTTCCCGTCTTTTAGTAGTTCGCGAGAATACTTCACGCGATTTGAAGGTCCTCAGGGACGTTATCGATGTGTATCAGGATGGTGTTCGTGTAGAGCGAGAGGTCATGTGAGAAACGTTCCAGATGTGATCATAGTCGGGGCCGGAGCGGCAGGAGCTTCGGTTGCCTACGAGCTGGTCAAACGCGGCCTCAGCGTCACGATGATCGAGCGCGATTCGGTAGCCAGCCACGCGAGCGGTTTTGCGTACGGCGGACTGTTCCCGACGATGGGCGCCGGTATTCCGGGTCCGGCGTTGCAGGCTGCCAAGCGTGGAATTTCGCTTCATAAACGGCTGGCGCCTGAGCTGGAAGACGACACCGGTATTGATATCGAGCTCCGAGCAGTACGGTCGATAGATCTGGCCGTAGACGAGGCTGGGTACAAGAAGCTTCAGGAGGCTCTCCTCTGGCAGGCCGAAGAGGATCTTGAGGCCGATTTGCTTGACGCAGCGGCCGTCCGTTCTGAGGAGCCTTCGTTAACCGGTGAACTGGCCGGTGGGCTGTTGCAACGGAGTCATTTCGAGGTCGATTCGTACAAATACACACTCGCGCTTGTGACGGCTTTTGAGCGCTCCGGTGGTGCACATATACCAGGTGATGTAGTCGGGTTGCTGAGGCACAGAGAACGCGTGACCGGTGTGCGACTTGGGAACGGGTCAGAGATTTCCGGCGGCTCTGTGGTGTTGGCAACTGGTCCGTGGTCTGGAGATGGCAGCGAGGGCCTCCCCCATTTTCCGGTGAATCCCAAAAAGGGCGAGATTCTCCGATTGAGATTTCCAGGGCGGGATTTCGTCCACCGGGTTTCGATCGGAGGGCACTACATCGCACGCAAGCCGGACGGCCTCGTCTGGGGCGGATCCACCGAGGAAGACGCTGGGTTCGATGACAGGCCTACGTCTGCCGCCCGGGATTCGATCATGGCGGGCATCCTTGCATTAGCGCCATCACTAGAGAGCGCCGAGATCGTGCAACATACGGCCTGTCTTCGACCGGTGTCGTCGGACGAGATGCCTATCCTCGGCGAATTGCCGGGTTACGACGGCCTGTTTGCAGCGAACGGCGCAGGCAAGAAGGGAATTCTCCTCAGCCCGGTGATGGGCCGAATGGTGGCGGGGGCGATCACAGGTGACGTTGGCCGTGACGCGATCCCAATCGAATTTGACGCCTCACGGTTTTCGTACGGGTAGTTGGACAATTGTGGGTCGCGGGAAGTTGAAGTTGCTGTAGGCACTCAACCCGGTCACCGGACACGTTCTCCTGCGGAACTGACACCAAGGACCTCGCTGCTGGATGACGGCCTCACGGCGGACCTATTCGCGCTCTACTGACGGCGAAATTATGTCGGGGTGATCAGATGCGTTATCCGAGGAGCCCGAGCGAGACCAGTTGGGTAGGCAGTCGGTTCCTGGACGATTCCGTTCATTGAGCCGTGTAACCGCCGTCCACACTCAGCGCCGTGCCGGTCACAAAAGATGCCTCATCCGACGCCAGGAAAAGCGCGCAGTTGGCGATCTCGATTGCCTCACCGAGTCGCCCCATAGGGTGTGCCTCTTCCATCCGTCCCAGTAGCTCGGGGTTGTCGCGTAATCCTGCCGTCAGCGCCGTATGAGCGAATCCCGGGCAGAGTGCGTTGACCCTTATGCCTTCCCGAGCCGTTTTCACCGCTAAATCACGAGTAATCTGCAGTACGGCACCCTTGGAATGAGCATACGCGCTGAAGCCATCCCCCAGCCACGCTGTTCGGCCAACCAGTCCGTAAATAGAGCTCAGGTTAATGATCGAGCCACCACCCGATTTACGCATGGCTTCAACCGCTATCCGGGACGGCAATAGCGTGCCCTTCACATTTATATCCATGACCCACTGCCACGTCTGGTCGGTGTCGTACTCTGCAGGCGCTCCACGATCCGAAACACCAGCCGAGTTGACTAGAATGTTCAGTCCGCCGAACTCTCCCACAACAGCGTCAACTACCCGCTCCACATCGTCCCGGCTCGTCACGTCCGCCTGCAATGCGATCGCTCGACCACCCGCGTCCCTGATCCGTGCAGCGACCGTTTCAGCGGTATCCGCGTTCAGGTCGCAGACACCGACCGCCGCTCCTTCTCTCGCGAACAACTCGGAAGACGCCTGGCCGATGCCGGAGCCGCCGCCGGTGATCAGAGCTACCTTGTTCTCTAGTCTCATGGAGCGTCCTTTCTCAGGAATGTGCGATGCCGATCCATCCGGAGTACGAATTCACGGAATCTGGCCTATGGTTCAAAAACTGAACTATCCAAGCCTGACCTGTTCAGGCATCGTAAAGATGGGGCGATTGGCGGTCAACGCAAAGCGCCTGTCAGCGGCGAATCCGCGTATCATTCTTGGTGATGGCTT
>Ga0209089_10000889_pt1 | contig 27292 bp, 20 predicted proteins | sample ArcticOcean_MG_C_FD_187431 | JGI IMG/M metagenome (GOLD analysis project Ga0209089, IMG submission 187431) | Marine microbial communities from western Arctic Ocean - ArcticOcean_MG_CB2_150 (SPAdes) (version 2) | ecosystem: Environmental > Aquatic > Marine > Oceanic | place: Arctic Ocean: Canada... | reverse complement strand
GGGCGCGACCCATGTCACGCTCAATACCATGGGAGCGGGATTATCGTCGCCAGATGCCCATATGGACGCCATTCGCCGTTTTAAAGCAGCCCTCGACGGCTAGGTCCCAGTATGATCGAGATCGCCCGCGTCGATATTTATCATTTTCGCGCTCCCATCAAAGAGCCAATCCTGACATCGTTCGGCGCGATCGTGGCGCGCAACAACGTATTGTTGAGAGTTGAGGACCAGGACGGCGCGCACGGTTGGGGTGAAATCTGGGCCTCTTTTCCGCCATGCGGTGCCGAAAACAAGGTTCGCCTGCTGGAGAGTATCGTGCTGCCAACGGCGCTGGGACGCCGCTATCAGAACCCGGCCGAGGCCTGGAGCGACCTGACCCGGAGCATGCGCCGCCACACCTTGCAAAGCGCGGAGCCCGGCCCATTTGCCGCTTGTCTGGCGGGCATCGACGTGGCGCTGTGGGATCTGGCGGCGCGCAAGGCCGGCGTGCCACTTTGGCGGGCACTGGGGCGTGAGAGCCTGCCCGATCCGCTACCGGCTTATGCCTCCAATCTCAACCCAGGCGGCGCGCCGGAGATGGTCGTCCGCTGCCGCGCGCGCGGCTACCGTGCCTTCAAGGTGAAGGTGGCCTTTGATTTGGCAAGCGACCTGCAGAACATCTGTGCCATCGCCGAAGGCCTTGGCGAGGGCGAGCAACTCATGCTGGATGCCAACCAAGGCTGGGATATGGATGATGCCCGGGGGGCGGTGGCGGCATTCGGCGAACTTCCACTCAGTTGGATCGAGGAGCCGATTTGTGTCGATGATCCGATTGAATATTGGGCCGAGTTGGCACGGCTTTCGGCGGTACCTTTGGCGGGGGGTGAGAATATACTTGGCCCGGAGGCGTTCGATGACGCCATCGATAGGGGACATCTTGGCATCATTCAGCCAGATATTGGCAAGTGGGGTGGGTTTTCGGGGTGTCTGCCGGTGGCCCGGCGCGCCATTGCCGCTGGCCTACGATATTGTCCGCACTGGCTCAATTCTGGCCTTGGGCTGCACGCCTCGGCGCATCTTTTATCCGCGGTGAGTGATGCGGGAGGTTGTGCCGGCATCCTTGAACATGATGCCCTGGAAAACCCATTGCAAGCGCCGTTGGCAGAGCCATTCCCGGCTCTTGTCGATGGCTGTTTCCAATTATCTGACCGCCCGGGCCTTGGCGTGGAGCCAAACCTGGAGGCGGCGGCACAATGGTTGCAATGCCATATAGAGACCACGGCCTGAACGGCTCGCCATAGTCTTTTTGGCCGACGTTGAAGCATCAACCACCAAGCAGGGGAAAAGAACATGGACTGTAGAATGGATGGACGTACTGCCCTGATTACCGGCGGCAGCCTGGGGCTAGGACGGGCAATGGCCGTGGAATTCGCCAAGTCGGGTGCGAACGTTGCCATCGTCGCGCGGCGCGCTGAGATGTTGGAAGACGCCAAGGCTGACATCGAGGCAGCGGCGCCCGGCGCCAAGGTCGAAGCCTACCCATGCGACCTGCGGGACCCAGCGGCCATCAAGGCGATGCACAATTCGGTTGAAGGCGATCTAGGGCCGGTGGATATCGTGGTGAATAATGCCGGCACCTCGCGCGCCATGAATTTCATGGAGATCACGGACGAGCTTTGGAATGAAGACCTGGAATTGAAGCTGATGGGCGCGGTTCGGCTGATCCGTCTGACCTTCCCGGGCATGAAAGAGCGGCGCTGGGGCCGTATCATCAACGTGTTGAACGTGGGCGCTAAGGCGCCCGGCGCGGGCGGTGCGCCCACGGCGGTGTCGCGGGCGGCGGGCATGGCCCTAACCAAGGTTCTGGCCGGTGAGGGGGCTCCGCATAACGTATTGGTCAACGCCTTGCTGGTTGGGTTGATCGAGAGCGACCAGCACCTGCAAAAGCATCTGAAATCGGGCTCCAACGAAAGCCTTGAAGAGTTTTATGAAAAGCTGGGAAAAGCGGTGCCCCTGGGCCGTGTCGGCAAGCCTGAGGAGTTCGCCAACATGGCCTGTTTCCTGGCCTCCAACGCCGGCTCATACGTCACAGGTACGGCCATCAACGTCGATGGCAACCGTGCGCCTGTGGTCTAGAATGGGTTGAGATTGCGAGCGCCTGATTACGGATGCAGGGCACGAACCGCCGCCAAATGCTCTTTGGTAAAATTCGAAACGGTGACGACCGCGTCGTCGAAGCCGATCTCGGCCAGTTTTTCGAGGCGCACTGCGGCTTCCTCGGGCCCGCAACGCAGGTCCAAATGGTCGCCATCAGAAAGTGCGGCGCCGTCCGCTGTCAAATCAACGGGAATGTTGGTCGCGATGGCGCGGCCGCCGCCTTCGCCGCGATAGCGCGCAATGCCTTCCTTCAGCTTGGCGATGTTGGTGAAATGGGCCGACGCAATCCAGCCGTTATAGCGTTTTGCGGCGATGGGTATCCAGCGGCTGCCCGCCCAGCTGCCGATCAATATGGGCGGGCCGCCCTGCGCCGACGGCAACGGCGTCAAGTTTACGCCGCCAATAGTCTCGCCGCGCCACAGGCCTTGCATGCGCGGTAGCGCCTCTTTCAGCATGCGAAACCGGCCTTCAAAATCGGCCTCGACCGCTGCAAAATCCGTTGCCGTCGAGCCCGCTCCGACACCAAGAAGCAACCGGCCCCCGGACAGGAAATGCGCGCTCAGGATACGGTGTGCAAGCTCCACGGGGTGGCGTAACGGGACCTGGAGGATGCAGGTCCCAATCTCTATGCCCTCGGTCACGGCCGCGGCCGCCGACATCGCACTGACCGGGTCGGGCCGAAACGAACCGCGCCCGATGGTATCGAAAAACCAGAGGCTATCGAAACCCGTGCGTTCCGCCAAACCCAGGCCGGTGACATAGGATTTGCCCCCGGACCCGTCGTCGCCTGCAAGGGAAAGGCTCACGCCTAGTCTCATGTTGGCTGCTCCTATATTGACCCAGAAAATTCGGGAGCGGTCGAATTTGCCAATACCATGTCGGCTGCTTTCTCGCCGATCATTATGGAGGGCGCATTCGTGTTACCCGAGATGAGAGTGGGCATGATCGAGGCGTCGGCCACCCGCAAACCCTCCAGCCCGCGAATCTTGAGCCGATCGTCGACGACGGCCATGGGGTCCGAGCCCATCTTGCAGGTTCCGACCGGGTGATAGGTTGTTTCCGCCACTTCCCTGACCCACGCAAGGATATCATCGTCCGACGTTCGATCTGGGCCGGGCGCCATTTCCGTGGATTGCAAGGCTAGCATCGCAGGGGCGGTCATCAGGGCGCGCGCGATGCGGACGGCACGCACGGTGAGTTCGGCGTCAATCGGCGCGGAAAGAAATTTGAAATTGATTGCCGGTGGCGTATGTGGATCGGCGGCTGAAATGTGGACATGCCCCGTGCTTTCTGGGCGCATGGGGTGTGCGTAGCAGGTTAGGCCAGAGGTTTTAGAAATTTTTGGACCGGGATCATAAAGCATGAGAACAAAGCCCAGCAGGATATCCGGTGCGACAAGGCCTTCGCGGCTCCGCACGAAAGCGCGGACCGGGGCGGCGGGGATGCCCAGCATGCCCTTGTGCGAAAATAGATAGCGCATGGCTTGCTTGACCAGTCCAAACCCCCTGCCCCTATCGTTGTAGGTGACGCCCGGCGCGCCGATAGCCCAGCGAGTGCGGGGTGCGTAGTGGTCGCGGAGATTTTCGCCAACGCCTGCCAGCGCGTGCCGCACCTCTATGCCGAGAGCCTGCAGGCGTTCGGGCTGTCCGATACCGGAAAGCTCCAGCAATTGCGGCGAGTTGATCGTACCCGCGCTCACCACCACTTCGCGGGTAGCCCGTGCTTCCCGTGGAGCACCGCCGAGGGAATAGCGCACACCCGTGCAACGCCTGCCCTCCAGCACCAGCGCTTCCGTCAAGGCGCCGGTGATGATATGGAGGTTTTTACGCTTCCGGATTGGGTCAAGATAGCAATGCGCCGTGCTCATCCGGCGGCCATTGGCGATGGTTGCCTGACTTAGCGAGATGCCCTCCTGGCTCGCGCCGTTATAATCAGGATTGTGTGGTATTCCGACTTGGCCCGCGGCTTGGATCAGGGCGTCGTAGAGGGAGCCGGTTTCGTCCGGGTAGGTGACGCGCAATGGTCCGTCGCGTCCCCGATAGGCATCCTCGCCGCCGTCATAACTCTCCAAACGTTTGAAAAAAGGCAAAACGTCGGAATAGCTCCAGCCTTTATTGCCCAGTTGCGCCCAGTTATCGTAATCCTGAGCCTGCCCGCGGACAAAGACCAAGCCATTGATCGAACTTGACCCGCCCAGCAATCGCCCGCGCGGTACCGGGATTTTGCGTCCATTGGTGTTGGCTTCGGGTTCAGCCGCATAACACCAGTTGGCCGCGGGGTTCGCGACCAGCTTGGCATAGCCGATAGGGAAGCGGGACCAGGGATGGCTAGCGGGTCCAGCTTCCAGCAAAAGCACCTTGTGCCCTGGGTCCGCTGAAAGACGGTTCGCGACCACCGACCCGGCGGATCCCGCGCCGACGACGATATAATCATAGCTCTGGATGTCCGCGTCCTGCATTTTCCCTCCACCGGCCCGGCGTCTGATGGCACCGATGAGCGTAGTCGAGAGGTTGCGCGCGCACAATCGCATTCCGCGTGCCGGCACTGTCAGACAAACGAGGGCTGTTCTGAAAACCCCCGTAACCCATAAATCTCAGGCCGCAAGTTGGTGCCACTCGGCCAGAGCGGCCGCGCGGCTCTGCTTGAAGATATCACGGCGGTTGAGGTGACGGTCTTGGTTGAAATGATTGTGAATGGCGGCGTGAGCTGAAGAAATTTTTTCTTGGGTCCTGATATCCCTGAACCTGGCCATCGCGCCCTCTCGTCGTCGGAGCGGCTGGTATGAGTTTTCGACCCGGTTATTGAGCCACCGCCCACATTCCTGCCGCTCCAGATTCCCAATCACTTTCATCACTGCTCAGTATGGGAGAAGACGGTCTGTCATGGTCGACCATAGCTGGCCGTGACGCTTCATCGTTTGCTTCAGAAACTTCAAGGCTGCCCTGCGCTCCCGGCGTTTTGTGGTAAAAGCCTCGAGCACTTCGCCTTCGCAATCCACGGCGCGCCGGGGGTAATGCGTCTCCCCGTTGATCCTGACGAAGACCTCGTCCAAGTGCTATCGGCACTCGGGAAAGAAACGCTCATTAAGGCGACGATTCTGGATCTCCGCGGCGAATATTGGACCGAACCAGTTTCACCAGGAACGCACAGTTTCGTGGCAGATAACGATGCTGCGCTCGAAATGAAGATCTTCGATCTGCCGCAATGAAAGTGGATAGCGGGTATACATCATCACCGTGAGGCGAATAACTTCCGGCCAATTGTTGAAATAACGGAAGGGGGTTTGTATTGCTGCAAACTACGGAACTCCCTCCCTGCCTCAAGCTGAGTTAGTCTGACAATGCCCTTCTGAAAGGTAGGGGCGAATGAGCATCCGCAGCCATAGGTTATCAGTGCGGTGAGCTTCTGCGGTCCTTCCAAGCACCCACCCGCGGTCGCGCGAGCCCGAGATTTTCCCGCAGTGTCGTGCCGGAATAGTCCTTGTGATGGAGACCGCGCCGTTGCAGTTCCGGCACAACGAATTCGACAAAATCTTCGTAGCTTCCCGGCACGTATGAGGCACCGATCACAAACCCATCGCAGGCGGGGCTGGTGAAATATTCTTCCATGTGGTCAGCGACCTCCTTCGGGCCACCGACGACCGGATGACCCAGGCGGCCCCGCTGCGTAACCTCAATGAAATCGCGCACCGAGGGATTGGTTTTCCCGCTGCCCTGGATTACACGGTCTCGAAACGTTTGCATCCCAGACATACTTTCCAGTTCTTCATCCGACAACGCAATATCAAGGGGCTTGCTGCCAAAATCAAAATTGAGCGCTTCGGAGAGCAACATCAGGGAATCTTCCTCGATGGGCAGATTTTCTAAAACTGCCCGCTTGTCCTCGGCCTCATCCTTGGTGGCCGCTACCACCGGCGCAATGAAGTGAGCGATTTTAAGACTCTCGGGATCGCGTCCGGCATCCGCCGTCAGGGCTTTAAGTTCAGCGTAGGATTTTTTGCCTATTTCAAGATTGGGATAGCCCACGAAGATGAGCTCGCCCCAGGCGCCCGCGAAGCGCTGCCCGCGTCCGCTCTGACCCGCCTGAATAAGAACGGGATGGCCTTGCGGCGATCGGGGAACTGTAAACGGGCCACGCGATGAGAAAAATTTTCCCTTATGGTCTAGGCGGTGCACCTTACTCGGATCGGCGAAGCTATTCGTCGCCTTGTCCATGATGATCGCATCATCTTCCCAAGTGTCCCAGTGCCCAAGAACCACTTCCATGAATTCGTCGGCGCGGTCATAACGGAGATCGTGCTCAGCGACGGCATCACGGCCCATATTCCGGGCTTCGGTATCATTAAGCGAAGTGACGATGTTCCAGGCCATACGCCCGTGCGTCATGAGGTCGAGGGTTGCGAACACTCGGGCCACGTGAAAGGGCTCGTAATAGGTCGTCGACATGGTTGCGCCCAGGCCTAGTCTTGACGTCGCCATGGCCATGGGCATCAGCGTGGCGATGGGATCCATTTTAACGCAACGGATGCCGTAACGGACCGCGTCGGTAAAGTTGCCACCCGAATATTCTGGCATGCCCAGCCGGTCATCGAAGAAGGCGAGATGCACTTTGCCTTCCTCCAGCACACGGCCGATATGGGCGTAATATTCCGGCGCCATGAAATCCGCTCGGGAGTTCGGATGGCGCCACGAGGCCGCAAAGTGCGAGCAGTTCTGCGCCTGCAGGAATCCGACCAAAATCATCTGGCGCATTGATCACTCCAACTCTCACAAAATTCGTATTGGTGGCGCTCTCGACCCACATAACAAAGAAAGGAAACGCCCGAAGCAACACAGGTACACAACTCCTTTATGCTATACATAATTTTCCCACAATACCAAGCGCGGGTGCCGTTTCTGAAGCCGCGCTTCTGACGGTTTTTAGACCTATTTCGGCGTTCCGCCTTTGCGGCATGACAAGATGGCGGTGATATCTTAGTTCTAAACCGATGCCGCCCCCCTCCGTGGCTTCCAAGTCAAGGATGGCGGCTGTCAGGGCCTTGGTTTAGCCGGTTTGGGGGTCATCGAAAGTTTGCGCGTCCGGGCATTGTTCCATCACCCTGTCATTGCGCCGCACGATGACTTCTTCGGCCAGAGCGCGGTCCAGCCTCAGGCCATGGCCGAATGGCGATGCCGCCTGCACGTCAGGTCAGTCGGGTATCTCTATAGTCAGCAGCGGGCCATGCTGCTGGGAGCCGTAAACGTCGGTATCTCCGAAGCTGCCCGAGGGCACCAGCCGGGGAACCGTAACCTTGATCGCCATGGCGACATCGTAGGGAATGATTGACACTTCATTCTGCGAGACATGGTAAAGCGAAGCTATGAGCTCGGGATTAATTACGCCGCTGTCACGCACGCGCTCATAGGTCGCCACATCCTCGAACATCAGATCCAGCGTGCATAACAAAGCTCCGGCATTCTTAGACCGCAAAACGGAGGCTAATTCCGACAAGGCCACCATTTTTATACGTCCACCATTTCAATCGGAAAGGGTTCTAACGGATCGGCGATCTCCATAATATGCCAGAGGTTGAACTCGTAGGTCTGCCCGACAGGGATATCCGAGGGCGAAAACGGAATGGCGAGATTGCCGGAAATGCATTTGCGCCCCGGGAAGTCGGAATGCAGCAGCGCCAGGCGCGCCATTGCCATGACCGCCTTGGAGGTTTCTTCATCGTCCGCCAGGACCTCGGCCAGAATGCCAACTTCGTGCGGGACGGCGTCTTGGATAGGCTCACGCGAAGCCATGGTGCCCGACTTGCCGTAGACGTGGACATTGAGCTTGTATTGATCCTCGCCGATACCCAATGCCGCCACCTGTAGACGCACGCGCGCACGGCAAGACTCAATATAGTCGTCAATGATCGCGATAAGCCCGGGATCCCGCGCGCCAGCCATAAAAACGGTGCGATACCCTGCCCGGCGCACCCCTTCAAGTTTTACCGTATAGCGATTGGAGTGCTCAAAACGGCTGCCGGCAACCTTCACGGTGCGCTCGTCGAACTGTTCGTAGGTAGAATCCACAGTCACCACTGTCCCATCCGGCTCTATCAGATGATAGGGGCTCGGGTTTTCATAGAGCGTATGCGCGGCGACGCTCATACGCGTACACCGAACGTCGGGATGTGCTGGGACGACCAGGAAATGATCCGGTTTCAAGATACCTATCATGCAGTCCTGTCCAGATTTTGGGACAGCAACCGCGCCGGCGCATTCAACAATTTTTGATAAATGCCAGACTAGACCTGGGTCGTAGCCCCGCATAAGCGGGATCGCCGAGTAGATCGAGGCATCCGTGGCACGCCCCGCCAATACCACCTGCGCGCCGTCCTTAAGCGCCTGCTGGAAGGGTTCTACACCCATCATAGCAACAACACGGTGGGTCTCCTCAATGGTATGCGGCGTCACATCATCAATCGGTCCAAGCGGCTCGATCTTGCCCGCCTTCAGCTTCGCATGTAGATATTCCTTACTTTGGTCAGCATGGATTATCGCCATCTTGAAGTGATATCCGCGCTCCGCAGCAATCTCCTCTACCACTTCGCGCACCAGCGCTACCTGCGGCGCGCTACCGCTGCCGCCTGCCGAACCGATCAGCATTGGAATGCCCTTTTCAAGCGCCCCTTCTAGCATCAGCCCAATATCGCGCTTGATCGCCTTGCGGCTGACAAACGGCACCCCTTCGCCAAGATAATGTGGCCCCGGATCCATCGAACCGGCATCCGCGGCAATGAAATCAAGATCCATTTCCAACCCGTATCGGAAGGCCTCTTCACCAAAGCCGTAACCGAGCAAGCCGGTCGTCGCCATCATACTAAGTGAATCGCTCATTACCCCATTCCTTTCAACCGACTTTTCCTAGATTGCCTCCAATTCGTATCGGAGAAATTTGCAGGCGAACCCAAGGCTAGGCAGCATAACATCAACCAAAGAATAGCCAGAGCCTCTTTTTGATTGCACGCTCAAATGGCCCGAACGTCCTGCCGATGGGCACACGTACACTTTTCCGAATATGGGCCTATTTAATGGGTATTATTATTTATATTTATTTATGGCTTTGTCACAAACTCGGTTGCGTCACCACTACGCCCAACGAAACAAACTGTCCGGCAGCAGCATAGGCGTCGGTGCGCCATGCCGTGAAAGCTTGATCACGACAGTGGCGGTGTTCGGTGGCTGAGATGAGGTGTCGGCGCGTTGTGAAATGGTTGTAAACGGCGGCATGGATTGAAAGGAAACGTTGGGCTGAGCCGGGAGATCGGAAGCCTTGCATCGATCGTTCTCGTCGGCGAACGCGAACGTGCGATCCTTCGATGCTATTATTCTTCCATTTTGCTTGATGATACCGGGCGTTGATGCCCAAATCACGAAACGCTGCTGCATAGGCCCACCATTTATCGGTGACGATAGTTCGTGGTGCAAAACCATGCTTTTTCAGAAACTTGCGCATCAGCTTCAACGCAGCCCTTTTCTCGCGCCTCGCCAGAACCAGGATATCGAGTGTTTCACCGTTCTGGTCGATGGCTCGCCACAAATACATCCAGCGACAGCCGATCGAGACGTACATCTCGTCGAAATGCCTTTGCGGGTGTGCCCGCGGACGCCCTCGTCGTAAAGCTCTCGCGATCGGCGGGCCGAACCTCTTCACCCATCGCCGAACGGTCTCGTACGACACCTCGATACCTCGTTCAGACATGGGCTCCTCGACGTCTCGGAGGCTCGGATTAAATCGAGCGTACATCCAGATAGCGCGCTGGATGACCGATGATGGGAAGTGGAGGTTTTGATACCTGATTACATTCATCCGGCATGCTTAACCGGATCAGCTCTGCTGACGTACTCCAGTTAGTGACCAAGCCGTAGAGACTATTGGCGGGCGATATGTGTTTGTAGCCGCCTCCGTCCGTACCTTAGCCAAACAATTGGCTAGTTGGTCCTAAGTTATGGATACCCTCAAGTAGAAATCTATAATAGTGCCCCGTGAAACCTGCGAGGCCATCGTAGAAATTGCCCATGCGGAGGGTCGTACTATCAGCGGGCAATTGTGGGTAATTTTCCAGCAATTGCAGTTTTGCGACGACGAGTAATTTCTGGCCAAACAGGGCGGTGGAGAAACCCGCTTCCCTTTTTTCTTTGGACGCTATTCCAACTTGGCGTAACGCACTGGCTGCCGTACCATCGCCGTAACGAAATTCAGTACTCGAAAGAGAACGCAATGCGCCTTGGCATGTTCATGCAACCCGTCCACAATCCGAAACGCGACCTGAGCCAGGTCCTTGAGGAGGATCGCCAGACGGTCATCATGGCCGACAAGCTTGGCTACCACGAAATCTGGGTCGGCGAGCACACCGCAGCGACCTCGGAACCGATTACCGACCCGATGGTCTTCCTTGCGACGCTGCTGGGCGAGACCAAGCAGATCAAGATGGGGCCGGGCGTCTATTGCCTGCCGCACCATCATCCGTCGCGAATCGCCGGTCAGGCGGCCTTGTTCGACCATCTGTCGAAGGGCAGGTTCCAGATGGGAATCGGTAATGGTACCCTGTCGTCCGACGTAGAACTATTTGAAGTCGGCGGCGACACTGACCGCGGCGCGATGGTCCGCGAGTCGATCGAGCATATCCTCGCCATCTGGGCCGGCGAGCCGCCCTACACCCGCGAGGGCGAATTCTGGAACGTGAAGATCGAAGACACCGGACGGGCCGATTACGGCGTCGGCCACTTTATCAAACCCTACCAGCAACCCCACCCTCCGATCGCAATCTCGATCATGTCGCCCAATTCGGGCAGCGCCCGCATGGCCGGCGAGCAAGGCTGGATCCCTATTTCGGGCGCGGCTTTCCTACATCCGCGCTACACGGCAAGCCATTGGCAGGCCTATCAGGAGGGCTGCGAAAAGGCCGGTCGTGCCGCTAATCCCGACATCTGGCGCGTTTCACGCAATATCATTGTGGCCCCGACCGACCAGGAAGCGCACGACTACATCATGGATACGGACGGTCCGGTTAGCTTCTGGTTCCGCTATCTACTGTCGTCGTTGAAGGCGCGCGGGCTACTCCACTTCGTGGCGCCGGAAGGCCACCCGGACCCGGACTCGATCACCTGGCAGGAGGTGGCGGAATATCAAGTCGCCTGGGGCTCACCCGCGACGGTCACCGACAAGCTGGTGGCGCTGCGCGACCAGACCGGCCCGTTTGGCGTGCTAACCGCCATGGCGCTGGAATGGAGCCCGGAAATAGGCAAGCAGATCATGACCCTGCTGGCCAAAGAAGTGATGCCCGCCTTCGCACAGCACGCCGACGCGACAAGGGTTGACAGAGCGGCGGAGTAGAACGCGGTTCACCCTAGTCCGTCATACTCGGACTTGATCCGAGTATCCAAACATCAGTAGCGCTTCCAGCATTATAGACGACGACGACATAAAGTCATTTTTAGGTGGGCCTGGGGTACCCCCCACTTTCCGTTGCACGGCCCTCCTAGGGCCTCGAAATTTAGCCCAACCGCCTGAAAACACTGGATTTTGCAATGATTTTCGTCGCGGGATCCATGATCATAGCCCCTGTCTCAGCCTTCGGGGCGGCATCGCGAGTAAACGTTTAGGTTTCTGGAAGTATTAGACCAAGCCTTTTATAGCATTGGCATGTGACGAATATGTAATTTGTCCTTCAGCGTCAGCGGGGAGGCGCTCGCGGACCGCGTTCTGTAATTGTACGATTGTCTTCTCGGACAACTCAGCAAGGACTGGCTTTAGAGATGGTGAAAGAGCATTCGTGCTCCAAAACTCTTCGAAATTGGCGAAGGTTCGTTCAACCGTGATTACGCTGGTCTCAACCGATTGCAATCCTGCGTCCGCCCAAAGACTATGAAGCACCTCCATGCGTGAAGCGTCGACGCTAGGCGGAAGAGGATACGCAATGCGCGAAGCGCGCAACTCGACTGTGATAGGTGCTGTTGGCACCCCACCGCCAAAGACATCCCAGACATAAGCGGCAACCGAACCGCCGGGGCGAACCACTCGTTTCATCTCGGCAACACCCTGGCCTGGGTCCGGAACGAAAAAGATTACCAGCGCCATTGTCGCGGCATCAAAATAATTGATATCAAAGGGTATGGCCATCGCATCTCCCGTTTGAAATGCTGCTTTCCGCGCTCCTTCTCGATTGGAAGCGAAGGCAATTTGCTGCTCCGATGGATCGATACCCTCTACCTCGTTAGGAGAGCAACGATGAACAATTTGCTCGGTGAAAGCGCCATTGCCGCACCCAACATCGATCCAACGCTGTCCCTTACGGGGCGACAACCAATTGAGAAACTTCGTGCCGACGAGTTGACTCCAAACTCCCATCATCCGTTCGTACGCGACACCATCTTCGAATCTAATGGGCTCAAGTGACATGCAAGCATCCTTTGATAAAATTAAACTGAGAACCAACGCGCTGACCTCCGAACATTACTATAAAACGTTCACTAGAGTTTCCGTAGGTCGAGAATTGCGCCCACCATAAATCCCGCCGACAAACTTACCTAAAGGCTAACAATCTAATCTGCCTGCCGGCAAACCGCGGGACCCTTTTTCGTATCCCGCCATAATTCAGAGGCAAGGCGTACCTGATTTGTCGTCGGATAGGCCAGTTCCGCACGTGAAAAATGATCCAGCATGGAGGTGCCGGCTACATCCTTACCGCCGCAAATCAAGCCTACTCTCAAGAGTTAGATGGGGGCGCAAGTGCCGCTGATGCCTATTCAGTTGCAACCGAAACTGCCACACAAACAGCGGACCATTTATACCAGGGGGTGAGATCCTTTCCCTAGCCGTGTCAGACGAGGACGATCCTAAACCCCTCTATACAGAGGACGCCTAAAGGCCGCGACTAGCTTTAGCCCGTGAATAGCTCCCACGCCCCTTCTTTGGCCTGATCTTCCTCTGCCTGAACGTCGGTGTCCTCAGCGCCCTGGCGATTGGATTGGTTCGACGCTTCGGCTTCCTTGACGATGACGTCGATCAATTCTCCTACGGGACTAGCCAGTGAGCCGTCTTCGAGACGGGCGACAGACTTAGCAAGCGTCGTTGCTGGGGTGCCGTACTGAAGGGCCAGCGACAATAGGACGCCCGCGTCGCCTGGGACGGTGTATCGCGGATCTCGCGCCGCGGCTCAGGGACCCGGGCGCCTGTTTTGACGGCTGGATTAGTTTGGGGGTCGGACTGGTAACACTCGATCAGAGAGTATGGTTCCTGAGGCAAGGGGCTGGGCCGTGTTTGGCTCGGAGACTCCCGATATCAGACATATCGATATAGACTATTCGGATGAGAAACCGGTTACTTCGGCGCCACTCGATAATACAGGAGAGCGGAAATTCAGGAAACGTTAATAAGAACGGCGAAGTTTGGTATCGGCCAAATCTTCCAGCATCGGAAATATCCATTTCGCGGCATCATTTTTGATGTTGATCCCATATTCGACAATTAGGAAGAGTGGTTGAATTCCGTTCCTGAAGGGGACCGGCCTTCGAGGGATCAACCGTATTACCACCTGCTCGCCGAAAATTCGGAAACCTGCTATGTCGCCTATGTCTCGGAAGAGAACTTGTTGCTGGACGAATCCGGCCAGCCAGCATCACATCCGCAGGTAGATTATTTTTTTACAATGTAAACGAAAGCGGTCACTATACTGTGCGCCGCACCCAAACGAAGTATTTGATGTAGGGTTAACTCTCTCATGTGCACCCCGCCGTCCGTAAGAAACACAAAGGGTGTTGAGTAGGCTTCCACTATGTTCGAAATATTTCTCTATTTATGACATGATAACAAATAGTTAGATGGTGTATGAGCTAACACCCACATGATAGCTTAAGGCGCTCGGGTAATAAATTTTTAGGACAAATTGGATGGACCGCAGGTGTTTCATATTTGGAGCAGTGAGTTTGCCGTTTCTGTCACGGACGGTTTTGGCGAACGGTCCCAAACTAATGGTATTCAAGTTGCCAACATGCGGGTGTTGCGATGCTTGGATAGCGCACATGCAACAGGCGGGGTTCAAACCGGAAACTGAAAACCTCAGTGAGCCTAGGATGTTCGATTTAAAGAAACGCGTCGGGATAACCTCTGAACTTGCCTCTTGCCACACTGCTTTCGTGGACAATTACGTAGTAGAGGGGCATGTCCCATCCGGAGATGTTCTATTGCTCCTCTCACAAAAACCCGATGCGTTGGGACTGACTGTACCCGGAATGCCGGCGGGTTCACCGGGAATGGAGATGGGCGACCATCGCGATCCCTTTGATACCCTCTTGATATTGCGCGACGGGAGCTCGGAAGTGTTCAAAAGTCATCGTAGCATCCATATTTAGCCTCTCAAGCACCATGCACCACGGATCGCTCTCACCTGTCTTAGCTTCTAGGTAGGGTCCCTTTGGGCCAAACCCTGACTATGCCTTGATACGGTGATGGTTGGGGGCACCTCAAAGTGGCCCCGCGGTCAGCGAGAGGCGGAGTAGGACATTGTTCCGCGCATACTATGCCTGGGACAATCATGGACCACGGCCCAAGGGCCCTGGCGCCTGTTTTGACGGCTGGATTAGGTCGACGGCGGTTTGGGGTGGCGCGGATTGGTGGGGGCGGTTGCTGAGATTGGGGCCTGCTTTATTGACGCCAATGGCTGTTAGCTGTTTCATGTTACTATGTAATACTCGGTCCCACACATTCTGCTGTCCTATATCGCGTCTTCAATACTTATCAGGTTTATTCTGAGATTGGCGATGCAACGCGACCAGCCCGGGCACGTACACGACCAACCACCCCAAAAATATGATACCTACCCAAGCAGGAGGCAAAGTTAGAAGCAAAAGAAACCAGGGTCCTATAAAGCCGTAAACTCTCACCATCATTTTCTTAAAATCTGCGCTCGCCCTATCTCTTTTTCGCGCTAAGGGAAATATTTTTTTGGATGCAAAAACCATCCATGAGCTGTTCCATTGACCAATAATTGAAGCCAAGAAAACTCCTTGTAAGCCATCTCAGGTCGCTGAATCTATTGCTGCATCCCCAGAAGCGCTTAAACTTTCTTTTATTTTTTCCCAAGTAAAACTAGCTTCTGGTCGAGCACCCACTCCACTCAAATTGCTATACTCTGGCACGCATCTCCAGCGATATAAAACACGACCCGGTTTGTGGATTGCAAGAACAGCAGGCTACAAAATACCCCTTCGGGTGGAAGATCCAAGAACGTGATCCAAAATGGCTGGCATCCACGTTATAAAAAACGTCTGACCATCCCTTACCAGCGCAAAGGTTTCTGATCTCATGGTGGGGATCGCCAACAACTGAGTACGGCAGATCCCATTTTCTCTCTCTGCCTCAGATGCGAGTGTCTGAGGGTCTGAGGTAACACCAAATATGGCACCGCCCGCGGCTTTAATTTTCGCCGCAATACCGGTTTTGACGTAGCTTCGTAACTCGAAGCGACATGGAGGTCACCACAAACCGCGATAATAAAGCAGAAAACGAACTCTTTGTCAGCCAGTTCTTTATTAAGCCGTCCTTCACGAAGGCCCTCAGGAGGATCAAGAAGCGGTGGAATTTCGGGTGCATTATGCTCAACTAGAGAGAAAAGAGGCATCTGCATCTGGAGTAAATAATACCTGCTCACACGCGCAAATTTCTCCATTAAAATGGACAAGATCTATTTCAAAAGGCTTCTCTATATCATCAAATTTGTCAGCGCCGACCAACCCCGTTAGTTCAAAATACGAGCTATTTTCTCGGTTAAACCAACTTAAGGCATCATAAGCCACAGAGCGAAGGTGAACTGGACTATCTTCTTCCACAAGCAATAATCGCCTTAGTTTTAAATCCGCCTTTTTTCTTTAATTATACATCAAGCTCGCCTGCAAACGGGAACAAGAAATCTAGTCGTTGATTTAATACTCTAAATTGTTCCGATGTTAGAGCTGTAACCGTGGGAAAAATTCACCGGTCGGCGCGCTCTGTGGCGCGCCATGTAAGAGTTTCGCCCGCGTGGAACGGTACGACGTGGACGTCGCCCCGAGTTATCGTTTCGGGCACGGTATATGCCTCGCGGTGCAACGAGATGGTTCCTTCGTTGAGCGGCAGGCCATAGAAGCGCGGACCAAACTCCGACGCGAAGGCCTCCAACCGGTCGAGCGCACCTTCCTCATCGAAGGTAAGCGCGTAACTTTCCAGTGCCACAGGGGCGCTGAAGATGCCGGCACAGCCGCAGGCGCTTTCCTTGTCCTGCTTTTGGTGCGGCGCGGAATCGGTACCGAGAAAGAATTTTGGATCACCCGAAACCGCGGCTTGGCGCAGCGCGGTGCGATGATGTCGGCGTTTTGCAACTGGCAGGCAGTATGCATGCGGCCGCAACCCGCCTTCGAACAACGCATTACGCTCGATGCGCAGATGATGCGCGGTGATGGTGGCCGCCAGGGCCGGTCCGGCGGCTTGGACGAACTGCACGGAGTCCGCCGTGGTGATGTGCTCCAGAACCACCCTCAGTGCGGGGAAATCATGGAGCATCGGTGCCAGAATAGTCTCCAGGAACGCGGCCTCACGGTCGAAGATATCGACGTCGGGCGAGACCACCTCGCCATGAACCAGCAGCGGCATGCCGATTGTCTGCATCCGCTCGAGCACCGGTCGAATTTTGTGTACGTCCGTCACGCCCGCCGCAGAATTGGTGGTAGCGCCCGCTGGATAGAGCTTGCAGGCGGTGAAGACCCCGTTCTCGAATCCAGTCTCGATTTTGTCGGCATCGATCTCGTCGGTCAGGTAGGCGGTCATCAACGGGGTGAACCTGCGGCCCTGCGGCAACACGCCGAGGATGCGATCGCGATAGGCTTCCGCAGCGGCGACGGTGGTCACTGGGGGCACCAGGTTGGGCATCACAATGGCCCGCGCAAACTGGCGTGCCGTTATATCGGCTGTGAGGGCCAGCATGGCGTCGTCGCGCAGATGGAGATGCCAGTCATCGGGTTCCCGAATGGTGAGGTGTGCAGTGCCTCGATTTCGGTCATTGTCGGTTGTCGGGCTCGGCTCGGGTGTCGGCATGAGTAGGCTCCTATGAGGCCGCACCGATACGATGGCAGCAACCGTCCAATCGTCGCTCTACAACAATTCCACCGTTTTTGTCTATCGCAGAAAGTGCACGGCTGGTATCGGCTAAAAGCCGCCGTCTTATGGAAGTCTGCGTAACGTCAGCGATTGTCTAAGACCAGCAAGTAAGTAAGACGTCCGGGTCAAGAGACAGCTCAACTCGACCGATGTCATCAATGTGCTGACAGACCAGCTCATCTTGCGTGGGGTTCCCGCCTTCATCAGATCGGACAACGGACCCGAGTTCGTCGCTCAGTCCGTTAGAGACTGGATCAACGCTGTCGGAGCAAAGACGGCTTACATAGAGCCAGGGTCGCCCTGGGCGAACGGCTACTGTGAAAGCTTCAACGCCCATTTTAGGGATAAATTGCTAAATGGCGAAATCTTCTACACCCTGAAGGAGGCCGAGATCATCATCGAAATATGGAGGAAACATTACAATACAAACAGACTGCACAGTGCTTTGGGCTACCGCCCACTCGCCCCGGAAACTATAGTGCTGGTGGCAACCAGGCCGGTCATGCACTAGCATTCAAACTGGACCACTCAATAGGGCCCGACCAATGCCGGCAGGATTACCGGACTATTGCGCAAAACGACCGAGCCGGAATGAGCTGGTCGTGAAATAGAAGGCCTTATATAAAAGCCACCGAACGCGGACTGACATGAGGGATGGCATGGAGATTCATATCGGCGTCGACGTCGGCGGAACGTTTACCGATTTGGCTGTCAGTATTCCTGGCGAAAATCGCCAAATTCACCACAAGCTTCCGTCAACGCCGGATCGCCCCGATGTCGCCATCGTCGAAGGCATCGCAGCGGTGCTCACCGAACACGGGCTCGATGCGGACAACGTCATTCGCCTTTCCCACGGTACCACGGTCGGTACGAATGCTCTGATCCAGCGCAAGGTCGGCAAGGTGGCGGTTGTCACCAGCCAAGGCTTCCGAGACCTGCTGGAGATCGGCCGGCAGGTCCGCCCCAAGGTCTACGATATTCATCTTGACTTTCCCAAGCCCCTGGTCCCGCGGCGGTTGCGCCTCGAGGTGCGCGAACGGCGCCGCGCTGATGGTAGCGCACATGTACCGCTTGACGAAGACGGCGTCCGCGAAGTCGGTCGCCGACTGGCGTCCGAGGATGTCGACTGTGTGGCCGTCTGCTTCCTGCATTCCTACGCCTATCCTGAGAACGAGGCGCGGGCGGTGGAAATCCTGCGGGAGGTTATGCCTGACAGCGTCTACGTCCTATCGTCGACGGAAGTTTACCCCGAGTTCCGCGAATATGAGCGGTTCTCGACGGCGGTTCTGAATGGGGCGCTGCTGACGGTCGTCGATGCCTATCTCGACCGTTTCGCCGCCGAGGTCGCCCGTCTCGGCGTGCCAGCCGAACCCAAGATCAGCCAGAGCAGCGGCGGCCTCATGTCGGTTCATATGACACGTAAACTGCCAATCCGCGCTTGCCTGTCGGGGCCCGCGGCCGGGGTGCTCGGGGCCGCCCAACGCGCGCCAGCGGCCGGATTTAACAACGTCATCACCCTGGACGTCGGCGGCACCAGCGCCGATGTTAGCGTGCTGATCGATGGCGCCGCGACAGAGGTCCACAACCGCGTGCTGGCCGGGTTCCCACTTCGGCTGCCGGCACTCGACGTCAATGCGGTGGGCGCCGGCGGGGGGTCGATTGCCTGGATCGACGTGGACGGGCTGCTGAAAGTCGGACCGCAGAGCTCGGGCGCCCATCCGGGCCCAGTTTGCTACGGTCTCGGCGGCGTCGATGCGACGCTCACCGACGCGAATGTCCTGCTCGGCCGCCTCAACGACCGGTCCTTGCTAGACGGCCGCATGCAAATTCACCGGGACCTCGCCGAGGCCGCCATCGGTCGTCTCGCCGAGGAACTCGAGCTTGACGTGATGGAGACGGCGCAGGGGATCATCCGCGTCGCCTGCGCCACCGTGGTCAAGGCGATCCGACCGCTCTCCGTCGAGCGCGGCTACGATCCCGCAGATTTTTGCCTGTTCTCTTTCGGCGGTGCCGGACCGCTGTTGGCTACCGAGATCGCGCGAGATCTCGGCATTACCTCAATTATCGTTCCGCCGAGCCCGGGAATCCTGTGTGCGGAAGGGTTGCTGAACAGCGACCTGACCGCGGATTTCGTGATGACCGCGCTGATGCCGTTGCGCGAAGACTCTCACGATACCCTCAACGCTGCCCGTCGGGAACTGCGGCGGAAGGTAGAGGACTGGTTCGAGCACGAGGCAGTTCCCGCCGACAAGCGCCGCCTGCAGTGGACAGCCGAAATGCGGTACCGAGGGCAGAACTACGAACTGTCAATTCCGCTACGGGAGGACGATTTGAGTGCGAAGGATTGCGAGGCATTGGCCGCGACGTTTCACGCCACCCACAAGCGGAGTTATGGGTTCTCCTCGGAGATAGAGACGGTCGAGTTCGTCAACATGAAGGTCAAGGCGATGGGAGAGTATGACAAGCCGCCCCTGCCGACGCTTCCCGAGCGGCTGGCCGGCGAGCCGGCCGCACGCCGCCAAACCCTCTTCTCGGCAGGAAACTGGTATGACACTCCGGTATTCCAACGCGATTCTTTGGCTGCCGGCCAGAATCTGACCGGTCCCGCGATCATCGAGCAGATGGACACGACGACGCCGATTTTCCCCGGCGACAGCGGTGTCATCGACGCGTGGGGCAATTTGATCATCACGCTGGCCCCGGGTAACGAATCATGACGACGCTGACCGCTATCGAAGTCGAACTGCTGCGCAATGGCCTGACTAGTATCTGCGATGAAATGTATGTCGCACTGATGCGGAGCGCCTATTCGACCAACATCAAGGAACGCAAGGATCACAGTACTGCGATTTTCGACATTGAGGGCCGTGTGATTGTGCAGGGCGAGAGCCTGCCGCTGCACCTCGCCTCCATGCTGGGGCTGGTGGAGGTCGTGCTCGAACGGGTCGGGCCTGAGAATTTGCGTCCCGGCGACATGTTTATTTCTAACGATCCGTTCGTTGGTCGCGGCTCGCACCTGCCGGACGTCGCCCTCGTCGCGCCGGTGTTTTACGGCGATAAACTCGTCTTCTTCGTCGCCGATATCGCCCACCACGCTGACATTGGCGGCATGGCGCCCGGCAGCATGGCCGGCGGCATGACCGAGATCTATCAGGAAGGGCTGCGCATCCCGCCGATCCGTCTGATGCGGGACGGCGAGATCATCGAGGACGTGTTCGATCTGATTCTGCTCAACGTGCGGGTACCGGAGGAGCGGCGCGGCGACTATCTGGCCCAGGTCGCAGCCAACCGGTTGGGTGAACGGCGCCTGCATGAGCTGTTTCAGCGCTGGTCGGTGGAACAGTTGCGCGAGGGCGCCGACGCTCTCGTCCGGGCCGTGGCCCGGCGCATGCGGGCCGGCATTGCCGGGTTGCCGGACGGCGAATACAGCTTTGCGGACATCATGGACGACGACGGCATGGGGACCGAGAACATCCCCGTCTGCGTCCGTGTCGTCGTCGACGGCGAAGAAATCCTGTTCGACTTCACTGGGTCGGCGCGGCAGGTGCAGGGAAATATCAACGTCAGCTACGCCGGTCTGCAGGCCAGTGCGCTGTTCGCGCTCAAAGTCCTGGTCGACCCGGACGGGCCGACCAACCATGGCATGCTCGATCCCGTGCGTATCGTCGCTGAACTCGGCAGCATCACCAACGCGGTTTTTCCGGCGGCAACGGCCGCGCGCGCGCAGACATGCCAGCGGGTCATTGACGTCATCCTGGGCGCCCTGTCGAAGGCCGTGCCCGACCGCGTAATCGCTGCCAGCAATGGCGCCAACGGCGTGTCGGCCTTCTTCGGCACCAGGCCCGACGGACGCTACTATGTCTATATGGAGACGATCGGCGGCGGCGGCGGCGCGCGCGCCTACAAGGACGGCAAGGACGGTGTGCAGGTCCACACGACCAACACGTCGAACCTTCCTGTCGAGGCGCTGGAGAACGAATACCCGTTGCTTATCGAGCGCTACGAATTGGTACCCGATTCCGGCGGACCCGGAACCTGGCGCGGCGGCTGCAGCCTGCGCCGGGTCTACCGGCCAATCGGTCACACCACCGTTTTCAGCGGCCAGGGCGAACGCTGCGTCAGCCACCCTTGGGGTCTCTTCGGCGGGGGTGAAGGCGGCCTGGCCTCTTTCTCGCTCGACTTCGACGACGGACGCCGGCAGTCCTTGCCCGTCAAACCGATGACCGTTGAGATTTCGCCCGATGCCAGCGTCACAGCGATCACTCCCGGCGCTGGAGGCTATGGCACACCGGCCGAGCGGGCCCAAGCGGATCTCGCGGACGATCTGGCGAACGGCCTATTTTCGGCGGACTACATGAAGGAACATTACGGCTTCGAGACTTCGAGCGGAAACCTGTCCGACTCCGGCGAGGAGACCGAGACATGAACCGAACCTACGACGTCATGGTGGTGGGGGCAGGCATCCTCGGCGCCAGCACGGCCTATCATTTTGTCTAACGTCAGGGCCTTTGGGACAAACTGAGTTGATTTGATACAGGAGTGTTTCTGGCTCATCGTAATCTTGTTTAGCTGCTTCGTGATCTACAGGCTGATCTAAATAGCAATAGAACGATAATGGCATGCTTGCACATCCCAATACCCTGGCGGAATACAATTCCTGGGCTAATCGGCGCCTGTATGCGTCCTGCGCGAAATTGACGTCTACTCAAATTACAGAGGATCGCGGCGCATTCTTCAATTCGATCTTGGGCACGCTAAACCACATCCTGCTTGTTGATATCCTATACCGTGAACGGCTTGAGGGCGTGCGCCCCACATTCAAGACATTGGACGAAATTTTGCACCATGACTTTCGGAGCCTCTCAACCGATCAAGCAAAAGAGGATCAGCGCTGGATCGCGCTCACGAAAGCTATTGACAGTGATGCGATGGATGAAACGATTGGGTTCTGGACATTGCTTGACAAACCGGATCGCTGGGAAGTGCCGAAACATATCTACTTCACTAATCTTTGCCAGCACCAGGCCCATCATCGCGGCCATGTGCACAATATGGTCAGTCAAAGTGGTATCGAACCACCACCTATCGGTTATATCGAATTTCGGATCGAAACTGATGGCTCCTTCGTTACGACGCAAGCCGACGGGTAAGACATGCCGGACGTCGTAATTATCGGCGGCGGACAAGCGGGCCTCTCGGCGAGTGTGTGCCTTGCGCAGCAGGACATCGATCACGTCGTCCTGGAGAAAGACGACGTCGGTGCAAGTTGGCGTCACCAACGTTGGGATAGTTTCTGCCTTGTCACACCAAACTGGACCGTTCGTCTGCCTGGACAGCACTATAACGGCCCGGCGTCGGTCATGGGCGGTGCAGGTCTAGCGCGCGCTGCCGCAGAACACCTGGCCACGGTTTCCGTCACAAAATACCTGGAGGGCTGTCGGTCAGTGCCGCGCTGGCTAGACCGGAGACCACGCCGAGGGTAGCAAACGACCTCTGCCCTCGTTGTGGTGTGAGAGCACAGCGCATATTCGTTCACGGGCGCCGCCGGTGCCCGTTGTTTTGCAGCAATATTGAAGACTGTTATGAGGGAGAATTATACTACGCAAAGTTTTGCATTTTCCGTTAACGCGTGCAATATCGGACCGCATATAAAAACTAAAAACGAGAAACTCTGGTTTATCTCCATCGTTAAAAACCCTCCATGACAAAGCCTGATGGCAGTCTTAACAAGTGCAAAGAACAGTGAACGTTGCTCTGCTGCCTACCTTATCCAAGGAATATAAATGTTAAAGCAACGCAGTTTTTGGGTGCCCGTGGTCTGCGGTATCTTAATTTTGGGCCTTGGTTCCGGAACGAGGCAAAGTTTTGGCATATTCCAAATGGCCATCGCAGCCGACTTTGGTGTGGGGCGGGAATTGTGGTCTTTTGCAAACGCATTATCGTTTTTAATGATGGGCTTATTTGCACCATTTGTTGGAGCTCTAGCAGATCGTTTTGGCACTGCCAAAATCGCTGGTATTGGCGGCGTAATACATGTGCTTGGGCTTTTGTTGCTTGGTTTTTCTGATAGTAGTTGGCTTTTAATTTTTTCATGTGTCATATCCGGATTAGGTCTATCCGCGGCAGGTATGGGCCCTATTCTAGCGGCTATCGGCCGCCAAACGGCTGTAGCAAACCGCTCAATAGCACTTGGCCTTGTTACAGCTGGAAGCTCATTCGGGCAGTTTGCAATCGTACCTTTTGCGTCTTTTATGCAGCAGAATTTAGGTGACTGGCATAAAACTATGTTCGTCCTTACCGCAGTATCAGTTTTCATGATACCTGCAGCATTAGGCTTAGGTAGAAACTACTCGACAGACGTAAGTGGGCAGCCTAACGACGGTCAAGGCGCAACTGAAGCTTTCCTCGAAGCCATTAGCGTTCGCAGTTATATATTGTTGATGATCGGTTTCTTCGTGTGCGGTTTTCACGTTATTTTTATAGGGCTACACTTACCGGCCTATATTGCCGATGCTTCTATTTCTATGTCTTTTTTGGGCGTGACCATGTCGCCAATCGAGCTCGGTGGCTGGGCCATTGGAATGATTGGTCTATTTAATATCATTGGCTCTATCATTTGGGGGTGGCTAGGTGGAATATATAAAAAGAAAAATATGCTGGCTTTACTATATGCCCTACGTTCCTTGGCAATTTTACTGTTCCTCTTGATCCCTTTGTCTTGGGCATCGGTCCTATTATTTTCTGCCATACTAGGATTTTTATGGCTCGGTACAGTAGCGTTAACCAGTGGCCTAATAGGATTTTTGTTTGGCCCTAAACATGCCGCCATGCTTTGGGGTATCGTCTTTTTGTCCCATCAAGTGGGCAGTTTTTTGGGAGGATGGGGTGCAGGTCGTTGGTTTGATATAGAAGGAAATTACGACTTTGTCTGGTTCCTTTCTGTAGCAATGGGCTTCGTGGCAGCCGTTCTCCATTGGTTAATCCGGGAGGAACCAGTTATACGACCCAAGGCAAGCTTCGCTTAACCCTAACTGTCCGTTGTGGTGGTAACGGACCCGCGCAACCACTTATGTCGCACTGTTATACTTTCCTACTAGCACTGTTATACTTGCCCACTAATGGTAGGGTCTTGAATATTGCTTGTCGGGGATTGCCAGGAAACATATGCAAATTTTGGAAAATTCTCTTGCGAAAACCGATTACGAATCCATTGTCCAAATATCATTCCGATCAAAGTTGGGATCATCTCAAAGCCGAATCATTTCAGGCCTGCCAGCGTGAGGGTTAGCTCCCAGACAGTATTTTCTAACTCCACTGGATCCTGTTCGCGCTTGCCCTGCCCCGGCATCCGTGCACCTTTATCAAGTGCGACGGCTCCATCAACCTGTTGCAAACGCTTAAAAAACTCTCCAGACACTCCTGGGTCCATCAGCAAATAGTATTGGCCCAGGTCATGCGGGGGCCCCTCAAGCGCCTTCAGCGGTTTCACGTCCTGGCTAACCACTCCGCCGGTCAACCCTGCCGCCAGCAACTCTGCCATCAGGCCGAACCCCCAGCCTTTGTAGCCGCCCATACTGACGAGTGACCCCGTAATTGCCTCTTCGGGATCAGTTGTGGGCTCGCCTTCGATGTCCACAGCCCAGCCTTCGGGAATTTGCTCGCCTGCAGCCTTTGCCATAGTGATTTTGCCTAGGGCCACCGTGGTTGTGGATTGGTCAAACTGCATTGCCAACCCACCCTTACCATCCGGCACCGAGAATGCGATGGGGTTGGTGCCAATTACGCGTTTCTTGCCCCCCGGCGGTGCCACGATTGGCGAGGCATTGGTCATTCCTATTCCGATCAGTCCTTCAAGCGCGATTTGCTCAGTAAAAAATCCCAGAGATGTGCAGGTGTGCGCATGGCCCACTGCCAGGCTGGCCACCCCGCAATCACGTGTGGCGGCGACCGCCTCGGGCAAAGCTCGTGCAAAGGCCGGTTGTGCAAATCCAAATCGCGCATCCACCCATACAGCCCCAGGACGAGGGCGTGTCACAACGGGCTCCACATCCCCTTTGACCCGGCCGTTTTGCAATTGTTTACAATAACTTTCCAGGTAATAGAGACCGCAGATAAGATTCCCAACGGCCTCGGCTTTGCGTACGGCCCGCGCGACCTCAGCCGCAATCCAAGGCAAAGCGCCGTGCCGCTCCAAAGCGATATTTACCGTTGCTTCAATCTCACTCAATGTCACTTTTGGCAAAATGCACTCCCTGCTGCGCTACCGGCCCACTGCTCGAGGGCCGTAAGGCACGCTTCACCAACCGCTTTCCGGTCAGCTTTTTGGTGCTGTTTCAGTAACCCGTTGCCGACCAGTAACTCAATACTGCCTTCGCCCACTTCGACAGGCGCGACCATGGTAATGCCCCTGTGGCGGCGCTCCCGGAGGCGTCGTGCACGGACGGTGGATGTGGATTTATAAACCATGTAACTTATTGTTATTATGTCATAAGCTGCGGGTGTTGGGGTTTTAGCGCTAGCGGTTGGCTAACGCGGCAGCGAATGCCAGCAAAGCGCGGGAGCGGTCGGCAACTGGCACGTCGATCATGATACCATCCACCGTGATGGCACCCTGGCCAGCGGCGAGGGCCGCGTCATAGGCGTCGACGATCTTGCGGGCCTGGGCGATTTCCGTTTCGGATGGGCCATAGATCTCGTTGCAGACCTTGACCTGGTTCGGGTGGATGCACGAGGCCATGCGGAAGCCGGCGCGCTTCGAGTTCGTAAAGATCTGTCGGAGCTTCTCGATGTCGCGGAATTCAGCAATAGAGCCGATAAAGCCCATTGGCGTCAGGCCGGCAGCGCGGGCGCAGGCGATAATTTGCTGCTTGGGCGCGTAGAGCGTTTCTGGCGCAGCCTCCATGCCCATGGAGAGCGCAAAATCCTCTGAGCCCAGCGATAGTGAAATAGTTCGTGGGCTGGCGTGCGCAATCTCGCGAGCGTTCAGATAGCCTTCTGCCGTCTCGATCAATGGGCAAAAGAAGGTATGGCCGTGCGGCAGGCCCTTCTCGGCCTCGATCTCGGAAACGACCTGATCGACTTCCTTCACGTGCGCGGCAGTGTCGGTCATCGGCAGCAGCAGTGCGACGACGTTCTCGGAGACCGCAGCCTCGATGTCCTTCACGGCCAGTCGCCAAGGGCGGTTGATGCGGACGGTGACGTCTAGGCCCTGATCAGCGAGGCGTTTGGCAACGCCGGGCAGAGCGGCACGGGCCGAATCCTTGGCATTCGGCGCAACGGCGTCCTCAAGGTCGAGAATAATCGCGTCGGCGCCAGAGGTCGGCGCTTTCGCGATGAATTTTTCGGCCGTCGTCGGCACAAACAGCATGGAACGCCAGACGGGGCGCGGGTGGGGAGAGGTCATGGAAGGAGGCTCCTAGGAAAAGGTTTTCAGGCGGGCTGCGGTTTCTACGGCTAACGTGCGGACTAGATCAGCCGCTGGCATCTCGCGCGTCAAGCCGACATTCTGGCCGGCCCATAGCGCCTGATACGCGCCGTCACCTTTGCTGCCTAGCGGTGCTACCAGTGAGCGTTGGGAGGGGTAGGGGGCAATCTGGTCCTCGGCATCGGCCAATTCGTCCAGCAACCGGTTGTGGATGGCACGGGCGGGCTTTCCCGAGTGTAGGCGGGTGACGCGCGTGCCCTCGTCGCCGGCGTTGGCGAGGGCGCGGCGGTGCGGGTCTGAGATCGTGGTATCGGCATTGCGCAGGAAGGCAGTGCCGACCTGCACGGCGCTGGCCCCCAGTATGAAGGCAGCAGCGGCGGTGTGGCCATCAACGATGCCGCCCGCTGCGATCACTGGTAGGCTGACAGCGCGGCAGACCTGCGGCAGTAGAGCGAACAGGCCGGGCTGATTAGAAAGATCGCCGCCGAGGAAGGTTCCGCGATGGCCGCCGGCCTCGAACCCTTGGGCAATGATTGCGTCAACGCCGGCGATCTCCAGCGCTCGCGC
>Ga0209089_10000866_pt1 | contig 27694 bp, 22 predicted proteins | sample ArcticOcean_MG_C_FD_187431 | JGI IMG/M metagenome (GOLD analysis project Ga0209089, IMG submission 187431) | Marine microbial communities from western Arctic Ocean - ArcticOcean_MG_CB2_150 (SPAdes) (version 2) | ecosystem: Environmental > Aquatic > Marine > Oceanic | place: Arctic Ocean: Canada... | reverse complement strand
AAGATGCTGAATTAGCATTGGCGAGTGCTCCTAAAAATTTGTCCAAAAATGATCGTGCAATTTTAGATACCGATTTAGATATGAGCCGATATTATGAGGCAGCGCGTGAGCTCGCATTTAAAATGACCAAATGGAGTAAAAAGTTAAATAACAAAAAAAAACGGTTTATCGTTACCTCTGGTGGTGGTTCTGGTATAATGGAAGCCGCAAATCGTGGTGCAACCGAAGCGAAAGGTTTGGCTGTGGGATTGTCCATTTCTCTACCTTTTGAGCAAGCAGGAAACCAATTTATTTCTGATGATTTAGAAATGAATTTTCATTACTTTTTTATGCGAAAATTTTGGTTCTTATACTTGGCTAAAGCCATGGTGGTTTGGCCAGGTGGATTCGGTACTTTAGACGAAGTCATGGAAACGCTTACCCTTATCCAAACTAATAAATTGCGCAAACAAATTCCTATCGTTCTATTTGACAGTGACTTTTGGAATAATGTGATAAATTGGGATTTTCTTGCGGATAAAGGTGTAATATCCCGATCAGATTTGGACCTGTTCCAAATCTGTGATACGGTTGATGATGCATATAAATATTTAACAAAAAAAATAACGGCCACGCACTTACGTGGCCCAAACTTTTGAGGCGAATGATGAAAATAAAAACGATACTGTTGCTATCAATATTGTCCATTCTGAATGCACAGGTTGGACCATCCAAAGCACTCCATCGAAATCCACCCCGGGCATGGGCATTAACCAATGCAACCATCCATGCTGCACCGGGAAAAACCATCGAAGACGGAACGGTTGTTATGCGCGACGGCATCATCACCGGTGTCGGAGCAAAAGTAAAAATTCCCAAACAAGCCACCATTATTGACATGGATGGCAAACATATTTATGCCGGTTTCATCGAAAGCTGGTTGGATGTGAAAACGGTAAAGAAAGATACATCCCTCCAGGCCAACTGGAATTCGAATATGCGGGCCTATCTCAAAGGCGCTGACCTGTTTCACCCCAAGGAAAAAAGTTTGAAAGAATTGCATGGATTGGGATTCACCACGGCTCATGTAACGCCAAAAGGGGGCATTTTCCAGGGCAGTTCCGGGTTGGTTCAATTGGGTCAAATACCCAAAGTGCTTTCGAACAATGTGGCCCAAGTGGTTGAATATGCAGCCGGTGGGTGGGGCGCTAAAGAATATCCCACTTCTCTTTTGGGCGCCATTGCCTTTATTCGGCAGGGCTTTTTGGATGCGGATTGGTATAGCAAAAGCCAGGGGATTCTTGCCAAATATCCCGATGGTAATGAACCGATTCAAGCAGACCGTTCTTTAGAAGAATTATCCATCGCAAAAAGGAATAAGCAGCCATTTGTATTTCGAACAGGAAACGAATTGTACATCGACCGTTCATCCAATATCGCCGATGAATTTGAATTGAATCTTTGGATCATGGGCAATGGTTATGAATACCGCCGTATTGAAGAAATGCCTGCATCATTCATGATCGTCCCCTTGAATTTCCCAGCCAAGCCAGATGTGGTGGACCCCCAGAACGCCCTTCAATATTCCACGGAACAACTCAAACATTGGGACATGGCACCGGACAATGCAGCTAAACTGGCCGATGCAGGATTCCAATTCGCACTAACGTCCGCAGAATTAAAGGATAAGAAGGATTTTAGAAAAAACCTATCGCGAGCTGTGAACCGCGGATTAAATGAGTCGGCTGCATTGGCAGCACTCACGACTAATCCAGCCAAAGAATTCGGACAGGCCAAACGATTGGGCAAAGTAGCCCCTGGTTTTATTGCCAACCTTGTGGTCACCGACGGCAATTATTTTGACGAAAAATCCAAAGTGCAATCCGTTTGGATCGATGGGAACGAATATGAAGTGGCCCCCGATCCATTGGTGGATGCGGTGGGAGACTGGACCTTAATAGAAGGCAGCAACTCATGGACATTATCTGTTAAAGCCGATGGTGGATCACTCAATGTGGATGAGAAAAAACTGAAACTGGCCAATTATAAATTGGACCAGGACAGGATATCATTCTCCGTCAATGCGGATACAATACTTCAAAAAGACGTCACACGATTTAAAGGCACCATATCCGGTGGCAAAGCCACCGGATATGTATTCTATCCTGATGGTTCCAGCTCTGACTGGACGGCGGTGTTGGATTCAATCAAAACTGAAAAGGGAAAGAAATCCAAAAAAGAATCAGCCAGTAATCTCTCATTGGTATTTCCTGAAGGTGCTTATGGTCTGGATGAAGATGTGCCCAGCCCCAAAACTATTTTGATAAATGATGCCACCATTTGGACCTCAGGGGAAAAAGGAGTGTTGAAGGAATATGACATTTTAATCCAAGATGGTAAAGTTAAAAAGATTGCTATAAACATCTCTCTCCCCCGCGGGAATGCGCTAATCATTGATGGGACAGGCAAACATGTTACACCTGGACTCATTGATGCCCATAGCCATATGGCAGGAGAATCCATCAATGAAGGATTTCAAAACGTGACGGCAGAAGTTCGAATGCGGGATGTGATTGAGCCCAACGATGTGGCCATGTATCGGGCTCTCGCCGGTGGATTAACCACCATCAATTTACTCCATGGGTCTGCCAATCCCATTGGTGGTCAAAATGTAGTGATGAAACTGCGTTGGGGGAGTTTTTCAGATGATCTCATATTTAAACCCGCCCCTCAAGGCATCAAATTTGCTTTGGGTGAAAATGTAAAACGGGTCCGTTCTTACGGCCGATATCCTGAAACAAGAATGGGTGTAGAACAAGTCATTCGAGATGCTTTTATGGCTGCAAGGGATTATAAAAAATCCTGGGATATCTATAATAAGGATGCAAAACTAAAACGATCAGCCATCCCACCGCGCCGTGATTTGGAATTAGACGCCATGGTAGAAATCATGGAAGGAAAACGTCTGGTCCATTCTCATTCATATCGTCAGGATGAAATCCTCATGCTTACGCGTATTGCAGAGGATTATGGATTTACCATGGCCACATTTCAACACGTGCTTGAAGGCTATAAAGTGGCTGAACGGTTGGCAGAACATGGCGCCGGTGCATCCACCTTTTCTGATTGGTGGGCTTATAAATATGAAGTGGTGGATGCGATTCCCTATAATGGGACGCTCATGACAAACGCCGGCGTAACAGTATCCTTTAATTCTGATAGCGATGAATTGGCTCGACGAATGAATTTGGAGGCTGCCAAAGCGGTAAAGTATGGAGGTTTGGATGAAGCTGAAGCCTTAAAAATGGTGACCATCAACCCGGCCAAACAATTGAAAATCGACCGATATGTTGGATCACTAGAAGTTGGGAAAGATGCGGATTTTACCATTTGGTCCGGCCACCCACTCTCATCATATTCTATTTGCGAACAAACTTGGATCGAAGGAAAACAATATTTTTCATTAGAACAAGATCAATATTTTCGGCAGCGAGATGCTAAACTGAGAAATGACCTGATTCAAAAAATTCTAAGCTCACCGGACCATGGGAACAAACCTATGAAACCTGAAGGACGGCGCGGAAATCGGTTTGAATCCTGCGATGCTCTGGAAGCTTATACAATGGAAGGAGGCAAATAATGAAAAAGACATTATTCATGATTATTATTTCTACTTTTATTTCGGCCAGTGATCAAATTCCCGGCCCACCTCAATCGCACCCAATTTTGTTAAAGAATGGGGTGATCCATACCATTTCAAACGGAGTCATTCAAGGGTCAATTCTATTTGACAATGGCAAGATAACCCATGTGGGTGAATTTATCGCCCCACAGGTTGGTACCGAAGTTATTGATCTGGAGGGGAAGCATGTGTACCCCGGGTTTATTGCAGCTGTATCTGGGATTGGATTGGTGGAAATCAATGCAGTAGATGTAACTAATGACCATTCGGAACGGGGGGATTTTAACCCTAATGTAAGAGCCAATGTGGCCTACAATCCTGATTCTGAAATTATTCCCACAACCCGTTCTAATGGCGTACTCATTGCCAATGTTGTCCCAGCCTCAGGTCTGGTTTCGGGACAATCATCCATCATGATGATGGATGGTTGGACCTGGGAAAATGCCACATTGTCTCATCCAAGTGGATTGCACATCAACTGGCCTCAAATGGGAACACGTACCCAAGGAAGATTTGGCCGGAGTCTACCGATAAAAAAACAAATTGAACGGCGAAATAAATCCTTAAAGACCTTAGATGATATGATGAAAGAATCCCGAGCATATGCACGGTTACGCCAAACTAAATCTCGGTCGGCTGAAAATTATCATAATGAGGATTTGCGCCTTGAAAGTATGATTCCCTATGTTCAGGGAAAGCTGCCTATTTATGTCCATGCAAACGAGGTACGCCAAATCGAAGCTGCTGTTCATTGGTCCAAACGACAGGATGTTAATATTATTATCGTTGGCGGCAAAGATGCATGGCGGACCACTAATCTGCTCCGGAAAAATAAAGTCCCAGTCATTTATGAAGGCGTAACGGCACTACCGAATCGGCGATTTGAAGATTATGACCAAGCCTATAAGGGACCGGCCTTACTTCATGAAGCAGGTGTTCAGTTCTGTATTGCCTCTTCCGGTTCTGCCGGCGGTGCGTCTCGTGTAAGAAACTTGCCGAATCAAGCGGCCATGGCTGCTGCTTATGGTTTGCCTAAAGATGAAGCATTGCGATCCATCACTTTATCTGCAGCCGAAATATTGGGCATTGACAAACAGGTGGGTTCCCTGGAATCTGGAAAAGATGCCACATTATTCATTTCCAATGGTGATGCACTTGAGATAAGAACCAATGTACTTCAAGCCTATATTCAAGGAAGAAAGATTGATATGAATGACCATCATAAATCCCTATATCATAAATATCAAGAGAAGTATCGTCAATTGGGCATTTTAAACGAATAAGACATTATTTATAAATATTTCATAAAAAAGAGAGCTGAAAATTCAGCTCTCTTTTTTATGAAATATTAAATGACTAAATAAACAGTATTATTGTATTATTGCCTCAATATTGATTTGGTCGATATCATAATTATCTACGGAAACCACGAGACTATCTGCATCCATAAATCCAGTTCGTGCCGTTCCACCATACACACCCCAAATATTATATGTGTTTGATCCATTATCTATATCAACAGCAACGGCTTTGTATGTGCCAAATGCGACTTGGTCAAATTCATATTCGTACATGCCATTTTTTATATCACTTGATGTTATTTCTTTAATGGAATATGGTGGTCCTTTTGGATACCAATCCTTATGAAGCGAAATCTGTACTTTTCCCATACTTGTTGCTGGAAAGGTGCCAACAAAGGAAACTTTTCCTGAAATCGTTCCACTTTCGGGGATTTCATTTGTATTATCTTCACAGGCATTAAAAATAAATAGTGAAAAGATTATAGAAATCATCCCTATTCTTTTTTTTATAATCATTAATATGTCCTATCTTATTTAATTAGAAAGATTTTGTTAATGTGACCTTCCAGGTTCTACCAGGCATAGGATAGTTCTGTATCAGTTTATATTCTTGGTCAAAAATATTAGAAATTGTCAAATTAGATTGAAATGAATTGATTGTTTTTTCTATGGATAAATTAACAATGGATTGACCGGGTAATTCTTTAATTGGGAATACAATTTTATTATTAATTATTTTGAAATCATGGCTCAAAAAATCATCATATTTTTGGCGACTCCACAATTGAACCTGTGATGTGAAATTATATGTCCCCTGTTTCAAATTAATCCGAAGTTTTCCCCGATGCTTTGAACGATATAATATTGGATCTCCATTCCGATTCTCCATTTGTAAAAAAGCATATTCACTATATATTGAGATTGATTTAATCGGTTTCCACATACTTTGAAATTCACCTCCCGTACCAATTACACCTCCTCGATTAACAGCAAGAACAGGCAAGCTATATATAAAATCAATCATATCTTGATAACGGTTATGGAAAAGTGAGGTGCTCCATGAAAACTGCTGGCTATGTGAATGAGCATACATTATTTCAAATGCAGATACATGTTCAGGCTTAATACTTGGATTCCCTTGCATGGTAAGTCCATAAGAGCTGGTATGTTGCAAATAGAGTTCGGACAAAGAGGGCGCTCGAAAACCTTCGCTGAACGAGAGAGTAAATGTACGTCTTCCTTTTAAGGAATAAACAAGATTCGCTTTAGGGGTCACTTTCTGGAATACTCTATTTTTATATCCATTCCCGGGTATAACCTGACGATAATCATATCGAAGTCCCATTCCAATAGTCCATCCAGATCCAATGGAATATTTAGATTGAATAAAGCTACCCATTGTTCTTTGTTGTGGGTGATTATAAATAGGATTTAATATTGAAACATTAGATTGATCTAATCCAAAATCACCTCCTATCATAAGAATCCACCCCGCCCATTTTGTCAATAACAATTCTGACCGCAATCCAATTGAATAATCCCTATAGTTTTGATCAGATTCCTTAACCCCCATTGGCGTGTTATCCCTGTCGTAGTAACGGGTATAAAACGTATTTAAATAAAGGGAGTGGGACATCGACATGCCAGGAGACAAGGGGGAAAATATATGCATTTGAGTATAATTTGACTGGCGGTTAGACCGCCGAAAAGAGGGTGAAATATCAAACCCGGGGTGGCCAATATTCGATTTTGCCAATAATAAATTTAACCGATATGTACGGCCTTTATTATCAAAAAAACCCAAGTAAGAGTTTAACCGACGCGTTTTGTCATCCGCATTAAACCGGTGTCCATCTGATTGTCTCGTCATACCAACAATACCATAGGTCCAATTATCATTTTTTTTATTATAGTTAAATCCAAACTGTCCCGTTTTATTCGACTCAACACCTATATTGATATTCCCGTTGTTTCCAGAATAATTTTGATTTGTAATTAAATTAATAACACCTCCCATAGAATTATGGCCATACTGTGCTGATGCAGGACTATTATCAATTTCAATTCGAGCAATATTCTCTAAGGGCAATGCACTCCAGTCCGGTGTACCACTATTGGGGATTTGGATAGGGAATCCATCAAGTAAAACCAATACACGATTGTTATAGCCGCCCGGTTTATAGTCAGAAGATCCCCGAATTGATACATTAACATTACGACTGTTGGGATGGGCAAACTGAACATCTACGCCAGATAAAGTGCGAAGAATATCAGGAACAGAACTTTTTTGAAGTAACTTTATATCTTTTCCATTTACAACATCAACTGATTCATATCCCAATCGTGAAGAGAAAAGTCCTTGCACCTCTATGGCGTTAAATTCTAAAATGGATGATTCCAATAAAACGGAAATATCCGATTGGTTTTCCATCAGATCGATATCTATGATGGTTGGTTTGTATCCAATCATTGAAAACTGGATTTGATAAGTACCCTTTTTCAATTCAATTTTAAAATTTCCCTGAGAATCTGATACCGTTCCTAATTCTGTCTTCAGAACTGATATATTAATGTTCGGTAGATTTTTTTCTGTTTCTTTATCCTTAATTGATCCCGATACAATGTATGTACTGCCCGCAAAAATAGTTGAGGTGAAACAGGATATAAATAAAATAAGTTTTATCATTGATCAAGTGTTTTTCCAATAAAGTTGGTAATAAATGAATCCATGGTTTCTTCTGAAACTGGCTTTTCCCCGTGACCAAGAAAAAATAATCCATGGAATAATCCACCAATAGCACGCATCATTAAATCAGATCGCATTTGTGGGAATTCACCATTTGCCATCCCATCCTCAAGTAATTCTTGAAATACGGCATACATTTTATTTTGATAATTTTTCCATGTTGCCTTTCCATCTGCAAAAATACCGGGCATCATTTGGGGGGTGGTGAATAAAAATTCAAATAACACAGGATTTTTTAACACCAATTCACCGATTATAATAAGGGATTTGATAAAGTTTTTTTTGGGTGAATCATTTCCGTGGATAACTGGTTCAATGGAGCCCCAGATCATTTCCCATCCTTTATCTAAGAGCTCAATAAAGATTTCTTCTTTCGAACCAAAATAATAGTATAGTGTTGCTTTTCCGAAATCTGACTTTTTTGCAATTTCATCCATAGTAGTTTGTTCCAACCCTTTTGACTTAAATACAGAAAGGGTTCCTTTGAGGATTTTTTCTCTACGGAATTCTCGCTCTTTTGCTTGTCTTTCAGAAATCATATCATCCTTATATTTTACTATTCGACTGAAGGTTCCAAATTTAAAATGATTAGTTTATCAGGCACAAACTTATTTTTAATTAATTAATATAAAACTGCTGGAAGCATTGGGAAAATTCTATTTATAAAATATGACCCGAAGGTCGTATAAAACTAAATTCAATTATTTGACATTAATGATTCCTGGATTACGATAAACGCCATCACATAAAAAGACACATACATCAATATACCCGAGACCATGGTAAAATACACAAAATTTGGATGAATATATCGGATTGCAAAAAACGAACCAAACGTGATAAGAGTTGAAATTAAGGGTTCAATCATAAAAAATAATTTATATTTTTTATGAAGGATGTTCGTAAAAAATAGTAATCCGCCCATTATTAAAAATATAATGGCAAATGCAATTATATGAGTATGAGTTGTTAACAATAATCCTTCCAAGGATTTTGGATATTGTTCAGGAATTTCAAAATCGGTAGAAACTTGATCTCCAGCATAAAATGATTGGGTGCCTGATGGGGTATAATCTGTATTTATCCCAACATAGATTAATCCGATGGTTACACCTAGGGTAAGTACGATCACAAACACAGCAATCAGGATTCTCAAATCTCTGGGTAAAGTTCTAATGTATTTTATATTTGTCATAGTTGTGATTTTATTAATGGAAACAGTAAACTCAGTTTCATAACACCTGTTGTCATACTATATACAGAAATTGTTGCTCCGGAAATCCCGTCAATTCCGTCCCCTACAACAAAATTGGATTTTTCAGATCGTCCGATAAATTGAGCATTCCACTTTGAACTGGAAATTTCACCGCCATAAGGTTCCCTATATTTAATGACATGAGAATTCAATATCTGCCCTTTCCCATCAAAAAATACTAAAAAGGTAATGGGCATTGATAATCCTTTTACATTATCTAAAAGACCATACACCTCCTCACCATTCTTTTGTTTGATCATCCATATATATAAAAAATCTTTAAAAAACCGCTGATGCACTTTATGCTCAATTTGGGTTCGAGCCTGTTTACCCAATGATAGTTTTTTCATTGAAAAAACAATAGAATCCCCATATTGGGATTTAATTATTTTTTCCACATCCTCTTTAATACCACCGTTTAGCCCTGTGCCAATAAAACATAAAATCAAAAATAAATTTGTTATGTTTTTGATAGAGGGAACCCTCAAACGGCGGAAAGCCCAACCGCTGAAGGATTGTGTCATTACATGCTTCGAAATATGATTAAAAATTATACCCGACTCCTAAGTTCATATAGATGGTTTTATCTTTTTCAATGTCTGTATAGGTTTTGGTCCCATAATCAAATTTGAATGCAATTTCATTGATGGGCTTATAGGTAAATCCATATACCATTTTACTATAATGTTTACTGTCTTCGGACTCATGTCCTACACCCGGGTTTATATCTGTAATTCTCACCCATGGATAAAGTTTTCCATCGAGGTTTAGCATTTTACCAATATCATATCCCAGATCCACATAATATCCGGTTGAAGATTTTACGCTATGATCTGTATAGCTGATATTTCCCCACTCTGCCACGGTCATTATACCTTTTGCATCATACTTGGCATGGAATTCCATAAGGGAAACGCCAATGGGATTTACTCCTTCTTCAGAACGAAGTGCTTTTGTCGTGGTATAGGAAGAACCGACCCGCAATCCAGAAATTCCCGTATAGGCTATCCGTCCATTGTATAACATTTCTTTTGCATTGGCTTTATAACCTTTTTGGCGTCCGCCACGGATACCTTGGCTCCACTGGGATGCAATGCCATCGCCATTTAAGCCTTCATGCATCACCGCTTTCCAAGAGAAAGCACCCATTTGCCCATAGGCAGCTAGCCCGTTTCCAAACCATGTGGTTGGAATAATATATTTGGAATAATCCGGCCGTTCTACCGATAGAAAAAGAGGTGGTTCATGAAAATCATTCATCAACCCCACCGATGGTAAAATAACCCCGGCCTGGAACCCAAACTTATCCGAATGGTAATTAATATATGCTTGTTCCAATTCCAATTCACCATTACCGTCTTTTACGTAATTGTGTTCCAATTCAACTTCAGATTTAAAGGACCACTTTTCCGTCCAGTTATATCCATAATAAATAATAAATCGATGGAAATCCATTGTTTTGGATGCATCTGCTTCACCCACTTTAGCTGAATTATAATGGAACTCTCCATAGCCCCCGACTGTAAATCCCGGATCAAAATACTCATCTTGAGACATCACGAAATTGGTAATTACACTTAGGAACATAATTCTCCCTGCCACATTTTTATACATTGGATCCCTTATATTTTTGGTTAATTATAAATAATGAGACTGAATCTCATTAACAAATATAAATAAATTATAATAATTAATGCAAATATATTTTATATCATTATTAATTTATTCTTGTTAGAAAAACCACAGTTTTGTAAAATAGACCGACCGGTCGGTTTAGTTTATGAATAAAACAAAGCAAGATATACGCAAAGATCAGATTTTAGACGCTGCCCTAACCGTCTTAGTACAAAACGGATATGAACGATCACGGATGGATGATGTGGTTCAGGAATCCCAATTGAGCAAGGGTGCTATTTATTGGTATTACAAATCCAAAAAAGAAATGTATCTTGATTTGATCAATTTTTGGGTACTTCGTTATAGTGTTACCCTGAATCATATTGTTGAAGAAGATGAACTCCCCTCTCAGCAACTGAAAAATCTATTTCAGTATTTTATTAATCAAAATGAATCGGATCCACAGCCGTTTGTAGCCCTGACAGAATTTTGGTCTATGGCTCAGAAGGATCCGGATTTCAGGAAAAAACTTCAAAAGGTATATACACATTTCTTAGAACTCATTGAAGAAATTATTGAACGAGGCGTCCAATCGGGAGAATTCAAAAAAGTGAATGGACGGATTACGGCCCTATCTATCATGGTCAATATTGAATCCATAAACTGGTTTACCATTTTTGAAGCCCATGGTGTATCCGTCACGGAATATATGGAAACAATTACCGACTTTATTCTCTCAGGACTTTTAAAAAAACATGAGGAGATTTTGACATGACTAAACTCAAAACATCGTACAAAACTGGCGGTAGCTTTTTAGTCGAACCTGCCACAGAAGCCATTGTTTTTTCCCGTGAGGATTTTACGGAAGAACATCGTGACATATGGGGGATGGTAAAAGAATTTGATAAGGAACGGATCCTTTCTCAAAAAGAGGCGATAGAAAAATATGATAAGGACCTTTCCCTTTCCCTTATCAGGGAGATGGGTGAATTAGGTCTTCTCGGCATTGATATACCTGAAAAATACGGAGGTATGGAACTGGATAAAGTAACCTCAGCTATTGTTGCGGAAGCATTGACATTCAGTCCATCCTTTTCGGTAACCTGGTCCGTTCAAACGGGGATTGGTGTACTGCCTATCATCTGGTTTGGTACACCGGAGCAAAAAGAAAAGTATCTCCCAAAAATTGCCACAGGGGAAATGATTTGCGCTTATGGGTTGACTGAGCCTACCGCAGGCTCTGATGCCCTTGCGGGAAAAACTACGGCTGTTTTATCAGAAGACGGAAATCATTATATACTCAATGGTGAAAAAATATTCATTACCAATGGCGGCTGGGCAGATGTATTTGTTGTTTTCGCACAAGTAGATGGAACAAAGTTCAGTGCATTTATTGTGGACCGAAATACAGAAGGATTTTCCACCGGTGCTGAAGAAAAGAAAATGGGTATGAAAGGATCGTCAACAACTGCCCTCATTTTTCAGAATGCAAAAGTACCGGCTGAAAACCTTTTATATGAAGTTGGTAAAGGAGCCACCATTGCATTTAATGTTCTTAATATTGGCAGATTTAAATTGGGTGCTTCCAGTGTAGGCGGATCAAAGAATGCCATTGAAGCTGCATCTAAATATGCCAAGGAACGACGTGCATTCGGAGAACCCATTGCTAAATTTGATGCAATCATTAAAAAAATTGCAAACATGACTGTAAGGACTTTTTCTGCTGACAGCATGGTTTACCGAACCATTGGCCTGCTCCAAAATGAAATAGATCAATTGGATAGTTCCGATCCTGATTATTATATCAAATCTGGAGAAGCCATGGAAAATTTTGCCATTGAAACATCTATGACGAAAGTGTATGGCAGCGAGACGAGCCACTTTGTTGTGAATGAAGGATTGCAAATTTTTGGCGGTTATGGATTCCTGGAAGAATACCATCTGGCTTCGGCTTACCGGGATGACCGGATTAATCAGATTTGGGAAGGGACCAATGAGATTAATCGTCAAATCATCACAGGATTTATGATGAAAAAAGCCTTGATGGAAGAGTTGCCCATCCGTGAAGCGGTCAGCAAGATAGATGCATTCATGTCCAATGGTAAACTTGGGAACAATGACGGGCCACTTGCTGCAGAATGTGAAACCATTGAAACGGGAAAACGATTGGCCTTATTTGTTTTTAATGAAGCGTTGAATACGTTTGGACAGGATTTGAAACACGAACAACAAATCACAGAAATGCTGGCCGATATCTTTATTGATTTATACACAGCAGAGAGCACCGTTGTACGTGCACGAAAAATAATGGATATAGGAAATCAGGATCGAACTGTTAGCAGCATCGCAAAAATCTTTACTGCTGAAATGGTCTTGAGATTGTTGAATTTGTCACTTACAGCTTTGAATGGCATTTATGGGGGAAAGACCACTCCCATCGTCTTCGATCAAATGCGGAATTTTCAGGCAAAAATGCTCATGCCAACAGATATTGTTAATCTAAAACGTGAAGTCGCCCAAAAAATATTTAATCAAAAAGAATATCCATTTTAGGAGTTAATTATGAGTACAAAATCAGTCATTATAGATGCTGTCAGATCACCAATTGGTGTAAAAAATGGTCAATTGGTTGGCATGCGACCCGATGATCTCACGGCCCAAGTCATTAAAGGACTATTGGCTCGAAATGAAAAAGTAAAACCGGAAGACATTGAAGATGTAGTGGTGGGGTGCGCTTTCCCCGAAGGTCCCCAAGGAATGATTATTGGCCGGTCAGCCGCTGTTCTTGCTGGTATTCCGAAAGAAGCAGGCGGAAAAGTAGTGAACCGTTTTTGCGGATCCGCCATGGATGGTCTCCACCAAATGAGCACCGCCATCGAATGCGGTGATATTGATGTAGGCATTGCGGCTGGAGTAGAAGATATGTTTTCTATTCCGCCGGGGGGGTTTGCGCCAGATTTTCATCCGGAGCTGGCTGAACATGAATATTATATTGGGATGGGAGAAACAGCAGAAAATCTCGCTAACGACGGCAATATTTCGCGAGAAGATCAAGATGACTTTTCAATCAGTTCTCATGAGAAAGCCTTAAAGGCCTACACGGACGGAAATTTTGATAATGAATTAATTCCCATCGATGTATATGGTGAAACAACTGTCCAAAAAGATGAAGGACCAAGAACGCCCGACGTAGAAAAGATCAAAAGTTTAAATCCTGCTTTTGTAGAAGGTGGTTCAGTTACGGCTGCCACCAGTAGTCCTTTTTCTATTGGCGCATCAGCAATCCTCATCACCAGTGCGGCATATGCAGATAAGCATGGTCTAACTGTCCGTGCCGAAATTGTCAGTCGTGCCATTGCCGGCGTAGACTGGACGCGTATGGGTGCCGGACCATTACCTGCCACAGAAAAAGCACTAAAAAAAGCCGGCTTAAGCATGGACGACATTGAAACAATCGAATTAAACGAAGCTTTTGCCGCCCAATCTTTATATGTGATCCGCGAAGGCGGCTGGGATATGGATAAAATAAATCTAAATGGCGGAGCGATTGCTTTGGGTCATCCATTGGGTTGCTCCGGCACCCGCATCATCGCCACCTTAATTAATGTGATGGAACAGCAGGATACCCACCTCGGTTTGGCAACCATGTGTATTGGCAGTGGTCAGGGAATTGCTACCATTATAAAGAGATAATGAGTTTGATGAAAATCAAAGAACCATTTAGCGCTATTTCCCATACCATAGGTGCTATTTTAGCCATTCTGGCTTTGATCCTTTTGATCCAAGAATCGATTGATCCTATAAAACCTTGGCACATTGCAGCATTTTCAGTATTTGGGACAGGTATGTTTCTTCTATACACGGCTAGTGCAATTTATCATTGGCTCCCCGTTTCACCAAAAATTGTTAAAAAACTGCGAACGTTAGATCATGCCATGATTCATGTTCTCATTGCCGCAACATATACACCGGTATGCCTTATTCCTTTAAGGGGCGTATGGGGTTGGAGTTTGTTTGGCGTTATTTGGGGATTGACAATTTTTGGTATTCTGCTCAGAATTTTTTGGAAAAGCATACCTGATTGGTTTTCACTCACGTTTTATATTTTTATGGGTTGGCTGTCTATCATTGCTATTTGGCCAATGATTCAAACACTGCAGGTTGGTGCATTGGTCTGGATTTTTATAGGCGGATTTTTCTATACAGTCGGCGCCATCATTCACGGGCTGAATAAGCCTAATCCGATACCAAAAATATTTGGTGCACACGAAATATTTCACGTATGTGTAATGCTGGGCAGTTTTGCCCACTTTATGTGCATGTACAATTACATCACACTATTTGACTAACGAAAGAGGATTTCATGTCACAATCAATAGAAAAAGTTGCTGTATTGGGCGCCGGAGTTATGGGGGCACAGATTGCAGGCCATTTTGCCAATGCAGGCATCCCTGCACTCCTGTTTGATATTAATCAGGAATTGGCACAAAAGGGAGCAGACGGCCTCACAAAGATGAAACCTGCTCCTCTTTATAAGCCAAAAAATGCAATTTTAGTTGAGGCGTGTAATTATGACGATCATCTGGAAAAACTAGGTGATGTTGATTTGGTCATAGAAGCAGTGGCGGAACGTCTTGATATTAAACATACCGTATATAACAACATTATACCACATCTAAAAGATTCGGTTATTATGACTTCAAATACATCTGGGATTCCTCTCGGTGATCTTATTACTGTTCTACCCGATCACCTGAAAAAACGATTCATGATTACACACTTTTTTAATCCCCCCAGATACATGCGGCTTTTAGAACTGGTGAAAGGTCTGGAAACCGATGATGCGGTATATAATATGATTTCTGAATTTGGTGAAGACGTCCTTGGGAAGGGAATCGTCCATGCTAAGGATACACCTAATTTTATTGGAAATCGAATTGGTGTATTTGGAATGGCGGTAACCATGAATACGGCTATAGAACAAGGACTTACCGTAGAAGAAGTAGATAAATTAACAGGTACCGTTGTCGGGCGGGCAAAAAGTGCCACCTTTCGAACGGCGGATATCGTGGGTTTAGATACGATGATCAATGTGCAAGGCACATCTTATGACAACCTTCCTGACGACGAAGAACGGGAAGAATTCAAAATTCCTGACTTTCTTAAGCAATTGGTTGATAAGGGAAACCTTGGTGCTAAAACCAAAGCAGGATTTTATAAGAAAACAGACGATGGAATACTTTCATTAGATCTGAAAACAGGTGAATATGGTCCCCAAAAGAAAGTCCGATTTGACGGCTTCCGACTGGCAAAAGACAGGCAAAATCCAGGAGAGAAAATAAAGGCGATGGCCTATAGTGATGATAGGGGCGGAAAATTTTTCTGGGAAGTTTTATCCAGAACTTTGATCTATTCTGCCAATCGTATTCCTGAGATTAGTGACGATATTATCAATATTGATAATGCTATGAAATGGGGATATGGCTGGGAAGCAGGTCCATTTGAAGTGTGGGACAACATCGGTGTTCGTGAAGCCACGGAACGTATGGAAAATGATGGTAAAATAGTCCCCAAATGGGTCAAGGATATGCTGGCATCCGGGCGAGAATCATTTTATGAAGCGAAAGACGGTTGTCTCACTTATTATGACGTATTATCAAATGCAGTGAAGACTGAATCTTGTGGAGAAAAATCTATCAATCTCAATCTTCATAAAACGAGTGGCCATGTTGTAAAAAGAAATTGGAGCGCCAGCCTGATTGATCTTGGTGATGGTGTCCTCAATGTAGAATTTCACTCTGTCCTGCAACCGGTATTAAACCCAATTGATGGTTCTGTGGGGATGACGATCCAGGAAGGAATGGATCTATTGGATGCGGGAAAATACAAGGCAATGGTTATTGGACATCAAGGTGCCAACTTTTGTGCCGGGGCTAATTTGGCCGGCATTTTACAAGTATGTGAAGATAAAGATTGGGACAAATTGGAAGATGCTGTAAAACAGCTTCAAGATTTAACACAGCGAATTCGTTTTTCAAAATCGCCGGTGATTGCCGCACCTCATCATCTCACTTTGGGTGGTGGATTTGAACTCATAGGTCCGGCTGCACATCGGGTGGCACTAGGTGAATTATACGTTGGGTTGGTGGAAGTGGGGGTGGGTTTGATCCCCGGTGCAGGCGGAAACCTACGTATGATACTTAACTTAATGGAAAACAGCGGTAAAGGGAGAATGAATGCTTTTCAAGTATCACAAAAAGCGTTTGAGACTATTGGGTTTGCCAAAGTGGCTACCAGTGCCGATGAGGCTAAGTTTGTCGGGTACTTACTCAAAACAGATACGATTGTTCTCAATAATGATCAGCGTATTTATGCTGCAAAGCAAAAAGCAATAGAGATTGCAGAGGGGTATGAACCTCCCCAATATCGAGAAGATCTAAAATTACCGGGAACAGGGGGTCGCACAGCCATGGCAATGGCAATCAAGGGATTCAAGGTCCAAGGTAAAATTTCTAACCATGATGAATTTATTGCTAAAAAATTGGCCTATGTTCTAACGGGAGGAGACAAAGCAGGCCTCACAAAAACAGTTGATGAACAATACTTGTTGGATATTGAACGGGAAGCTTTTGTTTCTTTAGCAGGGGAAAAATTAACCCAGGATCGCATCGGTTACATGCTGAAGAAAGGGAAACCGCTTAGAAATTAATTTCAATACTTAATGGTCATTAAAGGGGTAGAATAATTGTTTTACTCCTTTTCTGTTTTGTCCTCTCTGCTTTTTATCCTAATTTTTCTTTCTACAAATGATAATTAAATGATCCAATCAAACGGCCAAACTTCCAGTCTTTTCAATTATTTTAAAATCGCTGCTATTTTTGCGATTCTCTATTTATTTCTTTTAAGCATTGGTATGATCGGCACAGGATTCAAAGGACTTGGTAGGGGCTTTGCTGAACAACTCATGAGTAGCAATGCAGCACCACTCATCGGATTATTTATCGGCATTCTAGCCACCAGTTTAATCCAGAGTTCTTCTACCACAACATCCATTGTGGTGGGAATGGTTGCTGCAGGAACATTTGGGGAAGACCCTATTGTCGCCGTAACAACGGCAATCCCTTATATCATGGGGGCGAATATCGGAACCAGCATTACGAACACAATCGTTTCCATGGGACATATCGTTAATAAAAATGAATTTCGACGCGCTTTTGAGGCTTCGATTGTCCATGATTTTTTTAATGTTTTATCCGTATTAATCCTATTCCCGCTTCAACTATATTTTGGAGTTATCAGCAAGACAGCCAACTGGATGGCCAGCCTCTTTTTGGGCGCAGGAACATTTACATTTAAAAGTCCAGTTAAAATGATGACAAAGCCAGCCGTTGATGCCATTAAAGATTTCTTCAAAATGCAGGATATAATCAACCATAACTGGTTGCTCATTTTCGTCGCATTAATCCTATTATTTATCTCTTTACGATATTTAACCGTTTTAATCCGTAGTCTCGTCATGGAAAGATTGGAATCTTTCTTTGATTCACACATTTTCAAAACATGGCTTCGGGCCATGGCTTTTGGCGCTTTTATCACCATCCTCGTTCAAAGCAGTTCGATTACCACCTCCCTGGTGGTCCCTTTGGCTGGTGCTGGCCTTCTTCAATTGAGGCAAATTTTCCCCTATACGCTTGGGGCAAATATTGGTACGACCATCACGGCCTTATTGGCCAGTTTGGTTGCAGGAACCCATGCGCCTCTAGCCGTGGCGTTTGGTCATTTAGCATTCAATTTTTATGGGATTCTTCTTATCTGGCCTATAGAAATAATTCGAAATATCCCGATTAAAATGTCGGAAAAGTTTGCGGCTGTAGCCGTGCGTAATCGGATGATACCAATGGTTTACATTCTTGTGGTTTTCTTCTTAATCCCCTTAACCCTAATTTTCATAGTGAGGTAACAAAATGGCAATAATAAAAGATATCATTACATTATGGAAAGCTGAAGATCTGCTTTCCCAAGCTTGGGATCGTTCTTTCGAAATGATAGAATTGTCCCGCGAAATTTTTAATCAAGCGACAACATACCTTCGTAAGGGTGAAAATATCGATACGCTGAAAGCATTAAAAAAGCGTGATCGAGAAATCAACGCATTCCAACAGGAGGTCCGCCGAAAAGTATTAACCCATTATGCAGTAGAACAGAATACGACCGATATGGCCAATGGAATGATTCTCATTAACATGGTGATAGATATTGAACGAATAGGAGATTATTGTAAAAATATTCTTGATTTGGCAATCAATCACCCAAACCAAATTGTAGCTGAAGATATAAGTGACGATTTGGCATTAATTGAGAATGAAGTTAAAATTCGGTTTGACAAAACAATTGAAGCTATCCATACACAAGATGCTGATATTGCACTATCATTGATGGAAGGATATCGCGAACATATGACCGGTAAATCAGATGACATTGTTAATAATATTTTAAAGGGTAATACCGATTTTGGTTCAGCCTCGAAAACAGTAGCGGTTGCACTATATGCACGATATTTAAAACGAATTGGCGCTCATTTGAAAAACATCACCACAACCATAGTCAATCCATTCGACTCTATCGGATATAAAAATTAACTATAAAAATATTAATTTTGCTTCGAGTGAAGGTTTTAATTCCTTTTCATAAAACTTTCAGTGAAAACATTATCCTTTAAACCTTGATCATAATCTACTTTTAGGACTTTTAATTCTGTCCTATGGGCTTTATTTAAATTTTTCATAATCATTGTTGAAGCGGTCCAATATTCACCATTTTTTACGTGATCCGGTATATCCAATAATTTAAATAAAATTCCTTTATTATTGAAAAATTCCACACGTTTTAATAGAAAGTTCTGTTTATCCACCCATAAAATTCTGGCACTATAAGAAGCACCCTTTTCTTTGGGATTTGCTTTTACCTTATTACAATTCGAACCATGGATAATCCCTTCACCGATGAGTTTATAATCATCCGCATTTATATCCCGGCCTGATAAATCCTCATAACTAAAATCCGTCCCCATGAAACTCCGTCCTTTTTCTTTGTACCGAATGCGTTTTACTTTTCGCAGTGCAGGTAAATATAACCACTGGTCATCGGGTTTAAAGCCCTCCTTATCCCAGGTGAGAAAGCCAGACCCTTTCACTTCTTTCGGTTGAGAAAATATTAATAGAGATTTCTTATCATATTGACCATCTTCGTATCGCTTCTCAAAACTGGTGAGTTCTCTTGATCTGCGCCGCTCCTTTCCACCCTTCAATGAAATTAAAGTCATTTTGAGATGGGTTTGAATATCCATGGGTTTTTTAACTTGATCCATTTCTTCTATGATTTCACGACCCGTAGGTTGAGCCATCAGAATACAGCTTAATAGATAAATGATAATTTTTATATTTCTGGTCATATCAAAATTTAAGAGATTAAAAATTATAAAACATTCCCACTCTTAAGTGGGAGAAATCTTCCATTTTTGTAAATGCACTTTCTAAATCATCCTTATCACCATTAAACTTAACAAGCCCCAATTCGAACTTCCAATTCATCCATGGAGAATATCCAACCGAGGCACTGAACATTGTACCTTTTTTGTCCAAATTAATCATAGCATTCCCTTTCAATTCCAAACGATCATCCATTAACACACCGGATGAACTGAGAATCAGGGCCAACTCAGAAAACATTGCAAATGGCGTTCCCATCCCAGGACGAAATTTATCAAGTTTTTGGAAATTCACTAATTCTTTAGAGTAAGAATGGTACCATTCATAATTTTCTTCCCCAACTTTATTGCCAATTAATTGTGCGCCTAAAATTATATCAGAGGCTGTGGTATATTCGCCTTGAAGGACGAATTGATAATAGACAATATCTTGGTGTAATTCGTAGAGATTGATCGGGATTTTAAAAAGATTCAATTCAAGTATTGAAGATTGTGTTTTAAAGAGTGCTCCTTCTCCACGCAATGTAAAATCCCCAATGAAAGTAACAAAATCCAATCCCCATACCGTGGTAGCCCGATATCCCAATTGGGGAATTATCATCTCATAACTGTCGGGGATATTGGTATCTGAAGTATAATACTTAATGGTTGAAATACTCGGTGTACGGTCATTCCCCTTAAAAATTGAAACGCCAAAATCTGCTTCACCAATTGAGGTTTGAATCCGAATGCCAATTTCTATCTCATCCTGAACCGGGTATTCGATTTTTGGTTCTAAAGGTAATGCCAAAGGATAATCTTTTTCACCATAGGGAATTCTATTAATCTCATGCTTTGGGATAAAAATGCCTTCCAACTGGGAATTTCCAAAATACAATTTTGATGAAAAAGATAGTGTGCCAATTTTTTGCCCAGCCCCCGGTTTGAACAAATAATAATAGTCATAGGGATTCATATTATCAGTGGGGTTATTGCCATCAACCGCACCCCAGACATGAATCTGTTTCCCTAACTTAACCTCGCCCCATTCGGGGTAATAGGCAAAGTAGGCTTCCCGAAGGTCATAAGCGGATTTGGAACTATCATATCGATATTCCACAGCTGACACAGTTTTTATATCCAAAGATTGAACTGTATATCCTAAATCCAGCGACAAGATTCGAAAGGGCAAGTTAATTTGGGATTGATCGAAAGTGCGTGTCATCACCAATGGATTAATCTCGCCCGAGTAGTTGAGTTGAGCATTCATAAATGAAAATGATGATGATAATATTAATAATATTTTTTTCATAATTTAGTTTGAGTAGTGATTAGGCAAGCCTAACCACTACATCATTCAATTCCTTGGTAATCGCTTTAAATTCTTTTCTTGAAATAGATTTTCTTTAATTCCCGTGTCCACTTTCACATCCTCAAAGGCTACTTCCGTCGTTCGATTCTTTTGCACATCTTCCACAAAAACCCGCTTCATAACGAAATACCCTTTCATTTCTCGGTGGGAAAATTCTTTCTTTTTCTTCAATGCACCACTTTTATCATAAGATTCTTCTTTCACAGCCATGAGTGAATTTTTATCAATCCATGAAGTGTGTGTTGAATAGGAAGATTTGGCTTCTTTTTCCGGTGTTATTTTCAACACAAAACAATCCACCCCGTTGATGGTTTCATCATCCAAGCGTGTGTATTCACTTTTGTCCAGATCACGATTGGATAAATCTTCATAACTCAAATCGGAACCCATAAAGGAGTCCCCTTTTTTCTTTGAGGAAATGCGTCGAATCTTTTTAAATGCCGGAAGCCACATTCGCATTTCATCATCTTTATCACTATGCTCAATTTTAAGGAAGGCCACACCTTTATCATCTTTTGGTTCCAAAAACCAGATGATCTGTTTTTTATTCCCATCAATGGATTTTGACACCATAACATTGGTTCGTGTTTTGCCTTTATTGTTGGTCAAAACCATTTTTATGGTATTAGACATATCTTTTGGTGATGGTTTTTCATCCACCATTTTTGCTATCTCAAAACCGGATTGACCAAATCCAAACGATGATAGGAAACCAACTAATATTATTTTCTTCATCTTCAACTCCCCCCAATTAGCTTGTTATACATTTTCTTATTTCTTCTCAGCAATTCCATAATACTTGCTAAAATAGTTAAGGTCCCAACCGAAGTTGATATCATGGCGAATACCATTAATCCACCCATGTGCTGAACCGGTAAAAACTGTGAAAAAAGCAAGGAAGCAAAAGCCATGTTGGACAATGCATCCAACACAATGGGATAGCCCACCTCATCAATGACTTCCCGACTTAAAGTATCCGGATCTTTTACTGTTTTTACAGATCGTCTGTATTGAGAAATATAATGTATGGCAAAATCCACCCCCACTCCAATGATGACGGATGAAAGCACCGCCGTTACATGGTTCAGGTCAATATTAAATAGACCCATAAAGCCGAAATTTAAGATGACTGCAGAAGATAATGGAATCACTGCCAACAGGCCCCATCCGATCCGGCGAAAGAAGAATCCTGCTATCAATGATACGACAATGATTGAAGCAAAAATACTGCGGAAGGAGGATGAAATAACCATATCCACCATATCTCCCAAAACGGGCAGCATTCCCGTTGTTGTAATTTCCATCTCACCATTAATCTCTTGCTCGATGAATTTCTTCACCTCACCCACATAGATCTCCGCCGCCTGTGTGGACATATTTTCAGACATGATCGTAACCAACCCCACCGTGTAATCATAATTTACCAAGGCGCTGAAATCATCTGGATCACCGGACATAGCATACATTGTGAAGAGATTATTTACTTTATCTCTTTCATCGGGGATCGTTTCAAAGGCAGGATCATCATCCATTATAGTACGATGCATTTGTTTGATTATGTCGGCAATAGAAATAGATATCGAAATTTTCGGATGCTCCTCCATATATTCCTGCAGAAGAACCATCTTTTTTAATGTTTTGGGATCCTTCAAATCCCCCTCTATTCTGAATGTATAATCCATGGATCCCACCATTTCTTCATCCAGGAAGGTTAAGCTTTTTGGGATAGCATGATCTTGGCTAAAAAACGACTTAATGTTCACTTCAACATTGAGATCACTCAATCCATAGGCGCCGATGAGGACGACAATCAATCCTGAGGTGAGGATCAACCTCGGCGCTTTCAAGATTTTCTTTCCAATTTTATCAACCACTCGTTCAAGAAGTCCCGGCTGACTGATTGCTTTTGAGTCCATTTTCCAATTGGTTAACATAATTAGAGATGGCAAGAGTGTTGTAGATAATATCCAAGCCCACATGATACCAATGGCGATGGTATAGCCATAGCCGGCCATCACCTCGATAGGCGCAAAAAGCAGAGATAAAAATGCAGCTGAAGTGGTAATGCTGGTGAGAAAAATAGGCAACATTAGCGAATGCATACTCATTTCAATCGCTTTGCGTTTATCCTTTGTCTGGCGGAGTTTTTTAAAGAATTTTGTTAAAAAATGAACCCCATCCGAATTGGCAATCGTAAGCAAAATAATGGGCATGGATGTATTCATAATCGTAAAAACAAAATTATCAGATTTGGTGAAATTGTAGATCCAGCCCATGGCGCCCATCATAGAACCCAATGACAGAACAATTATAGCAACGACCATACCCACACCGACGAAACTTCTTAAACTCCATAATAAAATCAAAACCATCCCCAGCAATCCAATACGGATGAGCACAACCATATCGACCCGGATTAAATCACCCACCAGTCCAGTCAAATAAGGCGGTCCGCCAAAATGGACTTCATATTCTTTTAAATGGGTATCTGCATAATCATGGAGCAGTTTCACTACGGCCTGGTCATTACTCTCCTCTTGGGGTTTGACCACAATATTAAAGAAATCACCATGTTTACCCAATACGCGTTTTCGAATATCGGGGTTTCCATCGAGGTAATTTTTAATCGAAACAATGTCACCACTATCCAAATCTCGGGATGGAACCAAATCATCCACTTCCAGAAAGTCGTCCACACTTTCCATTCGATTCATATTAGACAAGCTGATTACTTCTTCAATAAGAGGCGATGCTTCCACTACTTCTGTAAAATCCCATAATTCAGCCATGGCCTCCCGGTTATAAGCAGATGTCCCCCGCTCCCCAAAAGCCACAAATATCATTTCTGTATTGCCGAATTCATCTTTCACTTCTTCCCACACCCGCCTTGTTTCAATATTCTCTGGAATCATTTTCATCATATCATCTTCAATTTTGAAAAATTGAAGTCCTGACCCCATAAGGATTGAGATCAGTAATGTAATAATTGTCGTTCGCTTTGGGTGGTCCAGCGATTGGCTCATAAACCAATCTTTGATGCGTTTTTCACTCACTTTATATTTTATCCTTATAGTATTGATTAACAGTCTTCATCCCTTTTTCTGTGAAAATACCTCTGGCCACGATTTGTACAAATCCATGGATGGTATCTCGGATAGGCAAATCATTTTTTAAAAAAAATTCCGGCTGAAATGTTGAATTAACAATATTGATATATACAATCGCTACCGATTTCATATTGATGTCACTATGAGCCAACCCCTGATCCTGCGCGTTTTTAAGTATTATATAAAAATCTTCCTGGTGGCTCAATCTAAAGGACTCAACCTCTTTCCATATCTGAGGATAAAGTGACTTTAATTCCACCAACTTATGAACCGGTGTCCGCCCGGAAAATTTGCAAATTTTCTCCATGATTTTGATATATTGTAGGGCTGGATTGGGCTCTTCAGTCATTACCTTTTTAAAAACGCCATTAATTTGCCCAAGAACAAAATGCATTATGCTATGAATCAAATTCTCCTTGGTGGGAAAGAACTTATATATCGTCTTTTTACTCATAGCCAGGCGCTTGGAGAGAGCATCCACTGTGAAGGCGCGGACGCCCCCATCGGCAACGGATTCGAAACCTTCGCTTAGTATTTGATTAATCTGTGGTTCTTGTTTCATAGATATTGGAAACGATATTCGTATATTTCGTTTCCAATCTTAAAATATCTTTCCCATTTAAGCCAAACCCTTTTTTATGAATTATGATAATAAAACCCATAACTTCGACGGTACAAAATGGAAAAATCATTTAAATCTCCAGTAGTCATCCTCGCAAACGGCTCATTCCCAACTCACCCTATTCCACTCGAAATTTTGGCAGATGCTGGCACAGTAATCTGCACCGACGGTTCCGCAAATACATTGGATAGACTTAACCTCATTCCCCATGTAATCATAGGCGACCTGGATTCCATTGACCCCAATAATGAGTTTCATGGATTGGAAATCCACGACCAAAACCAGGAAAACACAGACCTTGAAAAAGCACTGGATTGGGTGGCCATGAATGGGATTAAAAATGTAACACTCCTTGGTGCCACTGAACTTCGTGAAGATATGACAGTGGCCAATCATTATATCCTTTTTGACTTTTCTGAAAAATTGAATATCGAAATGGTTACTGACTATTTCACCGTCACCAGCCACCGTGGTCAAAGGTCATTTGATTCATTTCCCGGTGAATTGGTTTCATTATTCCCTCAGCGATTCGGTACTGTGGTTTCAACCACCGCCCTCAATTATCCTTTAAATGAAACTGTATTGGATCCCTCAGCGCGAGGGATTTCCAATCAATCTATTGGCGCTACCTTTTCAGTAGTTGCATCCGATCCAATCCTCGTTTTTCGTGGTCACCCCAAAGCTAAATAATGCACTGGCTCGACCTTTCTGTCCTGATTATTTATGTGGGTTTACTCATTGGTCTCGGTTTTTACCGAACCAAACAATCGGGTAAAGATCCGGAGGAATTTCTGCTTGCCGGGCGAAAACTCAGTCTGCCGGGTTTTGTAGTCACATTAGTCGCCACATGGTATGGCGGGATTCTTGGGATTGGCGAAAACACCTATTCTTATGGTATTCAAACCTGGTTTATTTTTGGTTTACCCTATTATATATTCGCAATTCTTTTCGCTTTTCTAATTGCGGGCCGAATCAACGAAACCAAGTTCATTTCAATTCCGGATCAATTTCATGGGCGCTTCGGGAAAACGGCCGGCGTTGTTAGTGCATTATACATTTTATTCTTAGCCAGTCCCGCTCCCTATATTCTCAGTATCGGCATTCTGCTTCAGTTCACCACAGGATTATCCTTTGGACTTTCTTTACTCATGGCCACCGGATTGAGTCTCAGCTACATCTGGATAGGCGGATTTAAAGCGGTGGTTCGAACCGATGGATTGCAATTTGGATTTATGTTTGTGGGGTTTCTACTTCTGCTCATTTTTTCAATGAAATCCAGCGGCCCCTTATCAGAACTAGTATTGCCGGTATCCCATTTAAATATAACCGGCGGTGCGTCTATTCAATACATTGTTGTTTGGTTTTTTATTGCTTTGTGGACTTTCGTCGATCCGGGATTTTACCAGCGGTGTGCTGCCGCCAAATCACCCCAGACTGCCAAAAAAGGTATATTAATTTCCATTGGATTCTGGTTCATTTTTGATATGCTAACCTTGTCCACTGGCCTCTACGCCAAAGCACTCCTAACGGCAGGAGACCCACTATTCGCCTATCCCCGTTTAGGCGCCATGGTTTTACCACCACTGGCGTATGGTATTTTTATCACCGGGTTACTGGCCACCATCATGTCCACCATTGATTCTTTAGGGCTCATTAGCGCCATTACGTTTGGCAGGGATATTTTATGGCGGATCCAATCACCCACATCTACAGATAAACTAAAATGGAATAATGAATCAACCATATTTGTACGTAAAGGGTTGATCATTACCGCTTTTATTGCATTGATCTTAGCATTTTCCATTCCATCGGTCGTAAAACTCTGGTATGGGCTCGGTTCCATTTTAGTTCCGGGATTGGTCCTTCCATTTTTAATATCCTTTAAAAATAACAGGCCAAAAGAGAATATTTTATTAATGATGGTGTCCCCAGTTTTGGTGAGTATTTTTTGGATACTCCTGGGTAAATTACTGAATGGGTATCCCTTTGGACTCGAACCATTTTATCCTGGTATCCTAACATCTGTACTCGTTTATGTAATTAAGGTAAAGAATTGAAAAACACCTTTTACAATACACTCCGCCCCCGCATCATTCGGGGCACCCATCTCTACAGAGGGGACTATATAGGGGGTGGATCAATTTTAATTAAGAAAAAATAATGGCAAAAGAAATTGAACGAAAATTTTTAATGGACCTCACCCAATGGCCCCGAGATACTGAAGGCACCCCTTACCGTCAGGGATATTTATCGGTTACCGAAAAAGGAATTGTCCGGGTTCGAATCAAAGGAGATATTGCAACATTGACCGTAAAATCCAGTGGTACTCGTTTATCCCGGGATGAGTTTGAATATGAAATTCCTATAGATGATGCAGAAGCACTTATCAACCTATGCCAGAATGATATAATTGAAAAAACGCGCTATAAAATCATGGCGAAAGGAAAACTGTGGGATGTAGATGAATTCCATGGAGAAAATAGCGGACTTTGGTTAGCCGAGGTGGAATTAGAATCAGAGGACGAATCGGTCACTTTACCAAAATGG
>Ga0209089_10000863_pt1 | contig 27738 bp, 23 predicted proteins | sample ArcticOcean_MG_C_FD_187431 | JGI IMG/M metagenome (GOLD analysis project Ga0209089, IMG submission 187431) | Marine microbial communities from western Arctic Ocean - ArcticOcean_MG_CB2_150 (SPAdes) (version 2) | ecosystem: Environmental > Aquatic > Marine > Oceanic | place: Arctic Ocean: Canada... | reverse complement strand
TTTCACTGTCATAATTCGCTTGACATTGTTCAATTACTTGCTCAGCGGTAATTCTCTGTTGTTCATCCGCTGTGAAGACGACACTTCGGTATTGAGTACCAATATCTGCACCTTGACGGTTGAGTTGGGTCGGGTCGTGTAAAGTGAAGAATACCTCAAGTAAGGTATTGAGAGGGATGACCTGTTCGTCAAATGTAACTCTCACAACTTCAGCATGGCCAGTATTTCCTGAACAAATCTGTTGGTAGGTTGGGTCATTGCTTTCCCCACCTGAATAACCTGGGATGACCTCAGAAACCCCTCGTAGATTCTTGAGACCGCCCTCCACACACCAGAAGCAACCGCCGCCGACTACCAACTTTGCCATGTGACTGCTTTGGGGAATTATGCTTTCAACTCATGCATTGGAGTTGATATCTGAAAGTTGGGTGAAGTTAGTTATTCACTTTCACTCTGCTGCAGACACAGTTGCCTGTATTTCCTTGTCTTTGGCTTGCATTTGCTCCCAAAGAAGTTCAGCGACATCCATCACTTCCATCTCTTTGCCAATGGATTTCAGCCCGTCATCAACCATCACTGAACAGAATGGGCAACCGACTGCTACTGTGTCACAACCGGTTTCAGCCAACTCTTTGGCGCGAATCTCGTTAACTCGCTTGTCTGGGTCCTCTTCCATCCACATTTGAGCGCCACCTGCTCCACAACAAAATGAATCTTGGCCGTGGCGCTCAACTTCTACATCAACCCCACCGATAACAGAACGTGGTTCCTCTAGAACTCCACCAATTCGCCCGAGGTAACAAGGGTCATGGTAGGTGATGTTCCTATCACTTTCTCCCATCTGAGGTAACTTACCTTCTTTTTGCAGAAGTGCGAGAATCTCGCTGTGGTGTAGCACTTCCAAGTCTTCAGCGCCGAAATCTTTGTACTCTTTTCCAAGCGTGTGGAAGCAGTGCGGACATGAAGCAATTATTTTCTTTACACCCATTTCTTTGAATGTGGCAACATTCATTTCTGCCATCATTTGGAACAGGTATTCATTGCCCATGCGGCGTGCTGGGTCACCGGAGCATCCTTCTTCCATACCAAGGATTCCAACATCTACTCCCGCTTCGTTGAGTAAGGAAATGGTGGCGCGGGCAACTTTTTGATTGCGCTCATCAAATGATGCGGCGCAGCCAACGAAATAGATGTATTCCGCTTTCTCACCGATCTTGATGTCTAATCCTTCAGCCCAATCAGCGCGTTCATGAGCGCCAAATCCATACGGATTAGAATTGGTTTCTAGATTCCCAAGAGCGACATTGAATTCCTCTGGGTAATCCATTGCTTCCATCATCAAATGACGCCGTGCTTCAGTTAATTTTGGCACATGTTCAATGTAAACGGGGCAAGCATCTACGCAGGCGTGACAAGTAGTACAAGCCCAAATTGCTTCAGGGGTGAAACGAGCAATAATGCTCTCATCAGGTGTTTCACCTTTGAGAAGAATCGGTGCGTGTTCGTTAGCATAGTCTCTGATATTGTGAACAATTTCCATCGGGTTGAGACTTTTTCCAGATTCGTAAGCAGGACAAACATCTTGACAGCGGACACAGTCGGTGCAAGCCCAGCCATCAATCAATTGACGCCAGGTTAGTTGGCTGTATTCGCTAGCTCCAAAAGTTTCAATTTGAAGGTCTTCAAGTAGGACTGCTTTTCCGTCTTCTTTGATTTCCATCGGCAGCATTTTTGCCATCGGCTGAGTATCGTGGAAGAACACATTTGGGAAGGCCATGACAAGGTGCATGTGTTTTGAAAAGGGGATGAGAATGAGGAAGGAAGATATCGCTACCATGTGAGCCCAGTACGACCCAATAACCACACTTGTCGAGAGTCCAAGACCGGCCACCCAAGCACCCACAGGTTCCCAAGTTTGAGAGGGTGATTCTCCTGATTCAATAATAAATGAGGTGCTAGTGATTGTGAAAATAAGAAATAAGATTAAATTTCCTTCAAGTTGGGATTTTCCTTTCAATATCTCAGGAGTGAATACGGCTCGGCGAAGGAATGCAGCAACACATCCTAAAAGAGCAATGAAATATCCAAATTCAACCATGCCATTCCATGGCCCAAGTAGAACTGCTGGTAGGATTTTTGTTGAGAAGTAATTGGCTGTTGCCAAATCAAACATATCGCTTCCAAGCATCAAGAATCCCCAGAACATCATCACGTGCATTGTGCCTACGACTTTTTCTCTAAGCACCTTTTTCTGACCAAGCCACCCACTCAGCACTTCTTTGGAACGAAGCCCCCAAGAGTCGAAACGATTGTCACTAGCGCCAACCATCACCAGTCGCGTTGCCTTTTGCACTTGGTAAAGGAAAATACCCAGTGAGCCGCCACCAATAATTAGTAAAATCACCCATCCAGGAATTCCTGAATAATAGCGCAATAGTGGATGTTCCATCTTCTCAACTCTGACTACCTGACTTTGGGCGTTTAGGACGAAGGGAGGTTTGGCCTTGAAACAATCGCCGCCACCCAATCGCTAATGGGCGTACCACTCACCGGCCTATCATGGTGACCGCCTCGGCCGCAGGTAAGGCGATACTGTTCGGAGAACATGCGGTGGTCTACGGGGAACCCGCACTCGCGATTGCAATTGATGCTAGAGTAAGCGTATCATTAGAACCATGTCAGGGTGATTGGAAAATTGATGGTTACCCACTAGATAGCAGTCGGCACCCCCACATAGAATATTTGAAAAACGCTATTTTAGGCGCTGATTCACAACCTTACTCTATTCAGATCAACAGTGAATTGTTTCGCGCTGCAGGCCTTGGTTCATCTGCAGCCTTGTCATCTGCTTGCAGCGCCGCAATGCTGTCAACCATCGGCCAACCGCTTGATGCAGAGAAAATTTCTGCACATTCTCATCTTGCTGAGGCGGCGGCTCAAGCTGGTAGAGCCTCTCCAACTGATACCTCAACTTCAACACTTGGAGGTTGCGTATTTGTCTCTGACAAAAAAGAACAATCCAGCGAGTGGCGATACACCAGAAGTTTGCACACCCCTGAGGGTGAAAGGACCTGGGAAGTTCATTCGGTGACTCTTCCTCCTTCAGTTAACGATTTGTGGCTAGTTGTAGGGTATACTGGGATTCACTCCCCTACTGGAGACATGGTTGCCGGCTTAGCGGATCTATTGGCAAAACAGCCTGAAAAAATGACTGATATATCTCGTATGGGTGAATTGGCTCGAAGTGGTGTTGATGCACTTTCTAATGGTGAATTTACAAAGGTTGGGGAATTAATGGACGAAGCACATCAACTTCTAGCGGGTGTTGGCGTATCCTGCCAAGAACTTGATGACATGGTTGAGGTTGCAAGACGCTCATCCCTCGGAGCAAAGATGACTGGTGCTGGAGGTGGTGGGTGCATGCTTGCATTAACCACAAATCCGGAGGAGACATCAGCCGCTATTGAGATGCGAGGCGGACGAGTATTAGTCTCTGCGTTTGGCGCCCCAAATGTGCGAATTGAAAAACCCTAGTAAAATCAATTTTTCAATTGGAAAATTGATGGTTACTTATGAAGTAGGCCGTCAAGCCCTTTAAATAGGGTTGGCAGGTGGCGGCGCTCATGGTAAGTGATGAAGAACGCCTAACAGTTGTCAACGTTGTCGCCTCAACAAGGGTGGCAGAAGAATTGAATCTACCGGACATAGCAATTCAACTGAATTGTGAATATGAGCCGGAACAGTTTCCCGGTGTAGTATACCGAGTAGTTGATCCGAAATTAGCAATCCTGATGTTCCGATCTGGACGTGCAGTTTGTACCGGTGGAAAGAACAAGGCCAACATTCACACTGGTATTGAGCGCATGATTAACGACCTTCGCGGTGCAGGTATTGAGACCTGGGACAAAGAAGATGTTGAGATTGAAGTTCAAAACATGGTTGCAACCTACGCTCTACATTATCCTGAGGATTACAAAGGCCACGATAAGTGGACCGATGAGCCTCAGGCTGGAGAGCCACGAAAGTTGAATCTTAATAATTTGACATTCCACCTTCCATTCGACAAGGTTGAATACGAACCTGAACAATTCCCTGGCCTAATTTACCGGCTTGATTACCCTAAGGTTGTCTGTCTTATTTTCGGTAGTGGTAAGATGGTAATTACTGGAGCCCGCCACAAGGACGAGATTCTTGAAGCAGTTCAAATCATTCAAGATGAATTGGCTGACCTGCTTGAAACATTTGACTGATTTTCAATATTCAAAGAAGATGCAGGGGTGTTGCTGATAACACCTAGCCTGCTCGGATGTTCATGGTGGAGTCTTCAATTGCTGATGCCATTGAGGATATTGCAATCCCGAAAACCAACCTATTGGTCGCAGAACTTGTGAAATGGTTCCATAGTAGCATAGTTCTTTTCACAGCCATCGGATGGATTCTCCCCTGGCAGGAAGCATGGATATTACTACTAATTTTAGTACCATTGATGAAATTCCACTGGGTTACTAATAATGGGATATGCGCCTTAACTACTTTGGAACACAAGTTGCGAGGAAACCCTAATGCAGGCGAAATTGATCAAGAGGGATTCGTGTATCGTTTCGTGTCCTTACTCTTAGGCAAATATTCACCATCGCAAGATAAAGTAAACAGTATTGCGGAATATTGTATGTATATTGGATGGTTCGTTGCAGCGTACCGACTCCTCTCTTAGTGAGATGTTTTTTATGAAGCCGATAGCGGCAAAATTGATTCGTTTCCTACATCTTCTTGTCTTCATTTTCATTGTCATAGGTTGGGCTCTCCCGTGGTGGCAAGTTTGGGTTATTCATGTTCCCTTGGTAATTATCACACGCATTCACTGGCGGTTAAATCAGCGCACTTGTATTTGCACTACTTGGGAGGTTCAACTCAAGGGCGAGGAACTTGTTGAAGAGCATGAAGAAGGATGGTTTGTCAAGGAGGTTTTTGAAACAGTTACTGGTTGGCGCCCAAGCACTATTTTCACACGTCGGCTGATGAAGGTCTGGATGTATGGTGCGATGGCACTTAGTATTGTGCGATTATGGTTATTTTTCAGATAATAACTCACTTTTTCAACTGCATTGGTCTTATTTTTCATATTTCCTGCTGATTCATCCGAGGGCATCATTGATGAACACTAAACAGTCTGCCCATTACATGGGCAAGGATGATTCCAAGGGTTTGCAATTGAATTCGGCTATACTTTTGGTTCTGTTATTGCTGGTAAGTAATTTCTCAATATTCCCTCAAAATTCATCTGAACTTGAGGAACAGTTGAGTCCTTCTTCATTCTCTGTCTCGTCAAAGGCATCAGGTGGCGATGTTGACGTGCCGTCTTGGAGAATAAATGACCTTTGGACTTACGATGGATACATGGATGTCGCGACATTGCTTGCAAATAATGGGATATCTTCCAACATCCAGACACTGACTGGCGACCTCGATATGTGGGTTGAAGACATTTTGTTCATGACCGTTGAAAACCAAAGTACACTGGTCTACAAGGTCCGTTCCCACGCATTGTTTGAGGCGAATGGTGTCAACCTAGACGGTAACAACGGGGATTTAGACGTCGACTACGACCAGACCGACTTCATCAGGGTGAGTGACCTCGCAACCATTGAAATGACGATGGACATTGATGTCTCTTTCACGGTATGGATATTCACAGAAGATGTTGGCCAGATGATTATCACCAATGAATACAGTCCTCCCCGAGAGCAGTATGACTTCCCACTCAAGGTTGGTGAGAGTTGGACCAACAGTTACACCAACTCAGTAACTTGGGCTGGACAGTCAGACTACTTCGACATCCCAGATGACACAGTGAACCAGGGCTCAAGCGGTCACGCTGTGGTTGCTTACGGCGACCCAAATGTGCCTTACGGTACTGGCTGTGCAGGCTCCTACAATGTCACCTCGTACGACGCCAATGGCACTCCAGACGGATTTCAGTGGTACTGTCCAGCAGTCGGTAACGATGCGTGGCGCCACATAGCGGTTGACTTGGGTCTTGAAATCGACTTCAAGTTGAAAACTTTCACTCCCCAAACCCGGCAAGTTAGTTTGGATGTAGAGTTGGAAAGCCCAGCATGGATTCTAGATTCTTCACGTGGGGCGTGGGTGAATGCAACGAACCCCGCCGGCTTAGCAGTTTCAGGCCAAGCATTGGAGTGGAGGTATGAGGCATCTGGGATAACCCAATCTCTAACCACTGCAGCTAACGGTTCTGCTTTTATCGAATTTAATACTGGTAACGCAACCGACCCATCTCCAACTAATTTTGATTGGGCTAGCCACGGAATTATTGCTTGGGTCGCTGCTTCTAAGCAGGTTGGTGTAGACACTTTCACTCTTGATGATTCAATTATCACACTAGATTACAGGCCAAATGGCCAGGGGGTTTCAGTTGAGCGAACCCGAGATGGTGTAACTGTAATTTTGAACGCAGCAGTAGGTTTCAACGCTATTCCAGGTGATTCACTGATTTTCTCAATACCTGTAGAAAATCTTGGTATTTTAGCCGGGCCTGCAACAGAACTACTGGTAACTGGGCCCGACGGTACGACGAGCCGTTCATCAATTTCTGCCGTACCAGCATTAGGTACTGGATGGGTGCAAGCATCTTGGACGGTCCCATCCAATCAAGCGATTGGAGTAGTCACAATTTCATTTGAAGTTGACCCCGATGGTTTGATGACTGGTGACCAGAATCAATCTAACAACATTGACACTTTTGACATGTTCATTGGTACTCTTCCAACTGCTGACTTAATTCAACCACCAGCAACTAAGACATTGACAAACATTCATTTTGATGGAAGGAATAGTGCAGACTTAGATGGCGGTATGCCTGTATGCACTTTCGTGGTTGAAACATCAATAGCAACCAATGAAACATTTGAGGAAGAAGATTGTTTGCTTGAGAACATGAGTTGGTCAGATGACGGTACATATCGAGTATGGCTCACGGTAACAGATGATGAAAATGATCAGGATTCAACGATTATTGATGTTGAAATTCTAAACCGGGCACCATGGGTCAATATCTCTGCACAATATAGTGTACTTTCAATCCCTGTTGAATCATCGGTGTTATTTTTTGCTACAGATTCAGGTGACCTTGATACCCTGAATAACGAAGCACCAGTAGACTTCCTCTGGCAATTACCGACACGCTCTGATGGCGAATCGTATGCTTGTGAAAGCGGAGTTCAAGTTTCTGCTACTTGTGAGGTTACCCCGATGGAAGAGGGGATTTTCACAGTTCAAGTCATGGTTCAAGATGATGATGGTGCGGTCACTACTGCTGATTTCAATCTCGTTGTCACAAATATTGCACCAAGCGATGCGACCATGACCATGTGGGAAGGGGATGTGGAAATGACTGATGATAGAATCCCTGCTATCTGGCAAGTGAATGAGGACCAAGTAGTCACTCTGAAAGGAACAGTTCATGATTCTCTCAATGATATAGATAGTCTATCTTGGGGGTGGCAACCAGACCGTGACATTGACCCAAATTGGTATGTTGAGACGATAGGTGAAACTTCGAACATTAATGTTAGTTGGACAGAGTCAGGAACCCACATAATCGCCATGGAAGTTCTTGATGATGATGGCGAAAGCAGCAATGTTGTGAACGGTTGGGTTCAAGTGAAAAACCTACCACCTCAGGTGCAACCATTTGACAATCAAATGCCCGTAGGTGAGGACCGTGAGTTCTCATTAACCGGGGTCTATAACGACACAGCCTCAGATGTTGAATCGTTGGTAGTTTGCTGGGATGTTGATTTTGAAATTGATTTGGATGAAAACGGTGACACTCAAGATGACTGTGATTATGTTGGAGCCAGCATAACCCACCACTGGTCGCTACCAGGAAATAAGACGATTCGATTCCATGTCACTGATAATGACGGTGATTCCGCCTTTACTTTAGTAAATATGACAGTTGTTAACCTACGTCCTCAAGCAGCAGTTTCAGTTGAGAAGGATAGCATTTTAGTTGGAGAAGAGTGGGTCGTTTGGACCAATGAAACAACAGATTCAGAATCAGATATGGACCAATTGATTTATAGTTGGGATTTAGACATTTTTGTCGATGCAGATGATGATGGCGACCCAACAAATGACCTAGACATGATTACTGCAAATGGAGAACCATTGCGCTATGCATTTGCAAGCGAGGGTGTGAAGAACATACGCCTCACAGTTTCAGACGAGAGTGCATCTTCATCCGTTGATATTTTGGTGACTGTGGAACCCGACCCTGTTGGCGTTTTGGGTTGGATTGATTCGAATACTGCAGGTGTATCTAATGTGGTCGTTCTACTAGGATTAGTTCTCGTAGCTCTGCTAGTTATACTTGGTATTTCTATGTCGAGGAAGAAAGGGGGAAGGTCAGGTGATGAATGGCTATCTGGTGGACCACTTTATGATGAAACCTCTCCAACCATAGCACCACCGACTTATGCCTTTGAGTCGGTGCCAGAGGGCTCACCTCCTACTTTGATGCAAGAAAGTCCGCCGGCAGTTGGTGTTGAGGACAGTAGTGCTCAGGTAGGCACGCTATTGACTCCTGAACCTGTTTTGGAAGACCCACCAACCGAAACCGTGCAGGTTTTGGTCCCTGCCCTTTCTACAGACATTTCTTCGATGGACGACATTTTACTTGGTCACACACAAAACCCCCCACTTCCTGCTACGGGCTTACCAGCAGGATGGGACATGGAACAGTGGAATCACTATGGAGCCCAATGGCTCATTGACAATGAATCGACTACCACCTTAACTGATGCCTTAGATTTGGATATATGAGTTAGATTTGCTATTGTATTCTTAGCGCATTGTTGATGAAGGCAGAGCAGTCTGCCCAATACATGAGCAACCCGCGAGTGGCCACTTACCTGCAACCAAAACTCTTGGCCGCATCCTTGATTATGAGTTTCCTTATTGTCCTTGGAAGTTGGTCAGTTTCATTAACTATTGAGCCAGTAGCGCCGATGTCATTCGATCAAGAACAAACATCATCAGCAAGCGAGAAGATGTCTGAAGGCGATGTCGATGTACAGGTCTTACACGCTTCCAATGGAGGGCTAATCAAGACCGCTGACTCATTGCTCTCAAGCATCACCACGAACACAGGCAACATAACAACAGGTACTAAAACCAATATTTCCACCACTTCTAACTTACAAGGCTCTGGTGCGGTGGTGACGGTAATCGCTTCTGGCAATACCACCATTACCGGAATCAACGTGACAACATCTGGCATAGGTTATATTGTCGGCGAAAAGATCACGATTTCGAATGGTAGCATCGGCGCTGATGTTAATGTTGTCATCACCTTGGAATCAGGTGACCTCAATGGCGATAGATGGGTGTATGATGGCTTCTTTGATGTTGCAGAGATGATTACTAACGCTGGTGTTGAAACCGATGCTGAAGCCCTAACAGGTGAATTAGCAATGTGGGTTGATGATGTCACCAGCTTTGGTAGCAGTGATGGAGTCAATACATCTAACGACCATTCTACAATTGGATATCGGATAAAATCTGAAGGGTCTTTTATTACAGAAAATGTGACATTGACGGGCACCCTTGGCGATATCACGATTGACTACGATGCTACAGATTTGGTCCGTGCTAGTGACCTAGCAATCTACAAGACTGTTACCCACATGCATGTAAAATTCTGGATAACATCATCTTCGTTTCTTGATGTAGCAGATGTCACTACAACTCATACTTACTACGAACCTGTAGAGGTTTACGATTTCCCATTACGAGTTGGTGAAAGATGGACCAACGACTTCACCGATGTAGATTGGTGGGATGGCACTTCACCATTTTTTACAATTCCAGAGGATGAAGTATTGAACATTGAGACAAATCACTCTGTAGTAAGTGTTGGAAACCCAAATGTGCCATATTCAGGATGTGGAAATTCTTACAATGTGTCAACTTTTGATGAGAACAATTCAGTTACCGAATTCCGATGGTGGTGCCCTGCTGCCAAAGGTGATGCTTGGAGGCATTACAGAGACGGAATGGGAATTTATGTTGATTTTATTCTCAAAGATTTCCAGCCAGCAAGTTCCCCAATTGATATGGAAGTTGAGTTGGAATATCCCACATGGGCTCTAAATATGCAACTTGGTGTATGGGTAAATGTTACTGATTCAAATGGCTCAGCGGTTTCAGGTTTCCCATTCGTTCTGAGATATGAATTCGAAAATTTGTGGGTCGAACTCACAACAGATTCTAACGGAGTTGCATATTATTCACTTAATACCAGTGACCCAGAAGACGACACCCCATCAAATCACGATTACGCGAGTCACGGGATTATTGCCTATGAGCCAGTAAACGAGTATGTCGGTGTTGACACGCTCACTTTGGACAATGAGTTGGTGGATTTGGATTATCGGCCGCGGCCAGGTGGTATCTCAGTTTCTCGAGACCGCGGCAATGATAGCATGGCTCTGAATCCTGTTTATGGATTCAACGCTATCCCCGGTGATGTATTGCACTTCACAATTCCAATTGAGAATAAGGGTACCAATGGTGGCCCCCAAACAGAGTTAGAGATGGTAGCGCCTGACAGCACTACAGAACGTGGTACAATTTCTGCCCTACCTCCTGTGGGCGAGGATTATCTCTCATTCTCTTGGACGGTCCCAACCTCCCAAACTTTAGGGAATGTTGTTTTCACCTTTGAGGTGGATCCGGATGATCAAATGACGAATGATGTCAACCAAAGCAATGACTTGGCAACTTTTGGGATATTCATTGGTAGGATTCCTGTTGTTGGTTTGGCTTCGGTAGAACCAATTCTAACTTATACAGAAATTTTGTTAGATGGTACTTCAAGTTCTGATGCAGATGGTGGCTCTTTACATTGTACATTTAGGGTAGAAATAGATGAAAATAGATTCAAGACATTTGAAGAATCAGATTGTCTGATGTTAGTGAATTGGACCGATGACGGTATTTTTCAGATTGAATTAACTATTTCAGATGAAGAAAACGACAATGACCAAACATCAATGACAATTGAAATCTTGAATCGGCCAGGATGGATTAATATCACATCCCCAGAAACGGGGATTCTCTCTGAAACTAGTATTACTTTCAACGCATTTGACAGCGGTGACCAAGATACGCTTGACGAAAACGCGCCTCTCAGCTTGTTGTGGGACCCGCCTACGCGCTCTGACGGGGTTGCGTATGAGTGTGAAGAAGGGCCTATCACGATGCTTTGCACAGTTACTCCTGTAGAGGAAGGAGAATTCCTCATGGAAGTCCATGGTACCGATGATGATGGTGCAGTTACAACTGCTCAGTTTGCCCTTCAAGTTGGTAACATCGCTCCGCGTGATCCAGTGATGGCAATATCCGGTGGGACTGCGGATAACACAGAACCAGCTCCAGCAATTTGGCAAGTTGATGAAGACCAACAGGTGAGTTTGATTGCAAATGGTGTTGATACCATGAATGACCAAAACTCACTTACTTGGAATTGGCATCCAAGTAGTAACAACAATGCTACTTGGGCTGAATCTACCGTTGGTGCAAATTCAGAGATTCAAGTGCTTTGGACTGAATCAGGAAGTCACACAATCAACTTACAAATTGTTGATGATGATGGTTTGACCAGTGACATGATTTTAGGTTATGTAATGGTCAACAATGTACCACCTACATCCGAGCCGTTCACCGCCCAATTCCCAGTCGGGGAAGACAGGTTGTTTGAACTTACAGGATTTTACTCTGATACTCCATCTGATGTTGATAGCCTGCAAGTTTGTTGGGATATTGACCTTGAAAATGATGCAGACGACAACCTAGTCAAAAATGATGATTGCGATTACATAGGTGATTCTATCAGCCATTCATGGCCAGAAGCAGGCGTCTATACAATCCGGTTCCATGTCACCGATGATGATGGCGATGTGGCTGAATCATTGGTTGATGTGAATGTGGTTAATCTGCGTCCGAAAGCAGCCTTAGAGGCTGAGAAAACTACTGTTGTGCTTGGCGAGGAAGTAGTCATCTGGACCACAGATACAAATGACACTGTATCCGATTTAAGCCTCCTGATGTTTAGTTGGGATTTGGATACTGATACTGACTCAAATGGGGATGGGGACCCAGCCAATGACATGGACACCTTCACTTCGAGAACCAGCCCATTACGCCACATTTTTGATACTCCAGGAGAGAAGCACATACGCCTGACAGTTACTGATGAGGACCAAAGTTCAACAAAGGACATCACAATATATGTGACTGAAGAAAAGTTAGGATTCCTTGGTATCATGGGTGAAACTGGTGGATTTAGTAATCTTTTGATTGTGTTAATCATCGTAGTTGGTGCAATAGTTGCTGTTGGCGTTACCATGGCAAAGAAAGGTGGCGAAGATGAAATTGGATTGTTTGGAGGCGATTCTTCGCTAGAAGGTAGTGCACAAACAGATTTCGCTGAATTAGAAGAAGAATGAAAACCATTCCTCACCACTATTATTTTGCATCACCCTCAAAGGGTGTGAGGTGGGAGCGACTAAGGAAGCAGAAGGGTTTGGTGATTGGATTGTCAAATATTTACTCATTTTTTGGCCTACCTGACCCTAACGAGGGAGAGGCTGTTGTCAATGAATCGGAACATTCTGAAATCGAAGAAGGAGCGAGTATAGGGACTTCTGAAGTCGAGATTATCACTGGTGCTAGGTTCCACGATTTAGGTGAAAAAAAGTGGCAATTATGGACTCATAGCAAATTACGAAGGCCTAACCGAGCGATTCGATATATTCAGCCAGATGATTTGCATCGTCTTCCTGTACACGGTATTTCCCAACGATTGGTTTCAGGTGACATGGTTGTGGTAGATTTACGAGATCTAAAACACATGACTTCGCAACAAGATGCTTGCAGGAGAGAATTGGGCGGCATGTCAGAGCGGCTTGGGGCTGCTGTTTTCGCCCTTGATAGCGCTGAAACTTTGTTGCTAGTGCCAGGTGCTGGCTCAATTGTTGATACTACTTCACATCAACTTGGTATTGATGAAGTTGGTTGATATTTCGTAGTAAATACCATCAATGAGCACCCTTTTCCTATAGTTATGGCAACTTGGATATTTGTGTGTGACCCAAAGAAATTTAGGATAGATGATGCACTTCAGGAACTTGAAGAAATCACTTGGTTAGTAAAACAAAATAAAAATTCAATATCCTATGATGATGATGTATTTATTTACAGGGGCGGAAATAAGAATGCGATAGTTAGTCGTGCTAAAATCAATTCTGAAATTGGTAAATTAGTTAGCCCACCAGAGGTCTTGAAATTTTGGACAGAAAGTGCTAGGAATGATGGTAATCTCCCTAGAGATAGGGTCTGGCTTTGGATAGAATCAAAATGTATTAACGGTTTAAGCCATGACCATTTAAAATCGATTAGAGGGTTAGAAAATTTGAATGTTGGAAAGCAAGGCACAAATTTGCAAGTCTCAATATCAGAAGCAATATTGCTCAATGAAGAGTGGGATAAAAGGCCCAATAATAATTAGTTTGTTAATCACGAATTTTGAGTGAACCAGTGGTTGAGTTCACCAGATTCAACTTCTTTCAGAGCATAATCTGTGTAGTCTCTGTAAGCCAACCACTTTGCTAATTCTTCAGAGTCGTCACCGGATTGAGTCTTTTTTGCAATGGCTTCATCAGCATATTCAATACAACGACGAAGGAAATCAGCAACAGCATCTTTTTTCTGTTGGTCACTCAGTTCTTTATCAACCATCAATTGTCATCCCCTTCAATTATCATTCTGCTCGCTTCGTAAGCCATCAATTGTCATCTCCTTCAATTATCATTCTGCTCGCTTCGTAGTCATCTCTACTCATCATGAAGCGAGCAGGGTTTCCTGCCCAAACTTGGCCCGCTGGCACATCTTTTGTAGCAACTGAGCCAGCGGCAATCACCGCCTTTTCTCCGATAGTGATTCCAGGTAACAAGGTTGCACCTCCACCAATAACCGCACCATTGCTGACAATTACTGGTATCCACTTTCTGCGGTCCTGACTTGGTGGATGTCGGTCGTTGAGAAGTGTTGCATTTGGCCCGATAAAAACGTCATCTCCTAATTCACAGATGGATGCAACATATGCGCCACCCTGAACTCTGACGCGGTCCCCCAAAATCGCATCACTTCCGACATGGGCAAGAGCGCCAATTGAACAATCAGCCCCAATAACAGCCCCATTCCCAACATGACAAGGCCCCCACGCTACTGAACCGTTTGGGAGGTCATGACGTTTGCCACTCAACTCCTCATTGTCCCCAGCCACACCATCACCTGAGTCACTGCTTGGGGTTACTTGATTCAAGCATTGCGTTTGAACAATGTAGGTCAATTCACCTTTTTGAGAGGAGTAATCAGTGGGCAAAAACTTAGCCATTTAGGTCATTCATGACTCTCTCAACGTGGCCTTTGGACTGTACTTTGTAGCCAACCCAAGCTAAAGTTCCATCTTGATTGATAGCGAATGTAGAGCGAATACTACCTAGAAATGTCCGTCCGTACATTTTTTTCTCAGTCCAGGTGCCGTATAGTTGATTCAAAGCGGTTTCATCATCAACAATTAATTCGAAAGGAAGCCCATGTTTGTCAATGAATTTAGTATGGCTTTTTGCTGAATCTTTTGACACGCCGATGACTCTCCAACCAGATTCCTTCAAGGAATCAAAATTGTCCCGGAAATCACACGCTTGAGTTGTGCAACCAGGGGTGTCATCACGAGGGTAGAAATAAAGGATGACTCCACTATCTTTCAGCATTTCAGAAAGTGTTACTTCACTTCCATCAGTCAATGTAGCGGTAAAATCTGGAGCGGCATCACCCTCATTCAACATGTTCCCCATGGCCGTTGGTTAGAGGCGCCATACTAATACTGATGCATCAAATCTAAAACAATTTTAGATCAAAGAACAAATGGGGCACGCCTCTAGATTATGTCCTCTTGCTGGGCAATATTCTCTGCCAAAGAAAATGATTTGTAAATGTCGTCGTTTCCACTCATCTTCAGGAAATAATGCTTTCAAGTCACGCTCAACTTGCACAACATTCCTACCTTCGCTCAAGCCCCAACGCGTGGCTAGTCTGTGAATATGGGTGTCAACGGGAAATGCAGGAACACCAAACGCTTGAACCATCACTACGCTTGCAGTTTTATGGCCAACCCCGGCTAATTCTTCTAGTTCCTCAAATGTGCGTGGAACCACCCCTGCGTGTAGATCAACCAGTTGTTCGGCCATTTTTTTGAGGTTTTTTGCCTTGGTTGGCGCTAGCCCAATTTCACGAATAATTTCACGTATCTCATCTACCTCAAGCAGAGTCATTTTTTCTGGTGTATCTGCTCTATCAAAGAGGGTTGGAGTAACTTGGTTGACCTTCTTATCGGTTGTTTGTGCTGACAGCATCACAGCTACAAGAAAGGTGTACGGGTCACGGTGGTCAAGAGGGATTGGTTGTTCAGGGTACAACTCATCAAGAATCGTTCCGATGGCGGACACATTTTGCTCCAATTTCACCAGAATCACTCCAGTTCAGTGGGCATATCGGTTTTCCAGCCGTAGATGCTAGTGGCAAGAATAATTGAGGATGGTAGGATGTAACATGGAAACCACATCCAATTCGCCCAATCTTGATCGGCTCCACCCAATATTAGGAAAAGAACTACGCCAATCAAGAGAGCCGGTAGAGTTACTACTCCACCAAAGACCACCGCCCTTGCCGCTCCCATAAATCTTGGGCGGTAGTCGGATTGAATGAACTTTAGGCTCAAACATCAAGATAACATTGCTTCAATTTCTTCGCCAGTTTTGCAGTTCAGTAAGTGCTGAGGCTCTAGCCATCCTTTGCGGGCTATTTGCACCCCAAACCACACATCCCTCAGACCAGATGTGTCGTGAGCATCAGGATTGATGCAGATTGGCACGCCTTGGTCTCTAGCAAATCGCAAGAATCTCCAATCTAGGTCAAGCCGATATGGGCTAGCATTGATTTCAACGGATTTCAACTCGCCCTCAGCATTCAATTCACCCATGCGGCGTAAAACCGCATGCAAGTCAACATCAAATCCATCTCTGCCTTGTAAAATCCGACCTGTAGGGTGGCCCAAAATTGTGCAAGTTGGGTCCTCAATCGCGGTAATCAATGCCTCAGTATTTGCAACTTCATCTCGACTTTTCCAAGTAGGTAACTGATGCACTGAGGCAACCACATGGCTAAGTTGTCGTCGAGTTTCGTCGTCATAATCTAGTGAACCATCTGGGAGAATGTCACACTCAGCGCCATGTAACAATCGGAAGTTCTTGCCGCCATCAGCCCAAACCTCATTGAGGGCTCTCATTGCGTCGCCTTGGGCTAACATATCTTCTGCATCAGCACCAATCTGTCGCCCACCAATGTTGAGCATTTGTGAATGGTCTGCAATTCCCAAGAATTCCCAGTCCATATCCATCGCCGCGCCAGCCATTTGCTCAAGAGTCGCAACTCCATCGGACAAAGTCGTGTGGTTGTGGAAACATCCTTTCAAGTCCGTAGGCATCACTAGTTGGGGAAGTGCATTTGTCTCAGCAGCATCAATCTCACCCATGTCTTCCCGTAGTTCGGGAGGCACCCACGCAAGGCCCAAGTGTTGGTAAATTTCCTCTTCATTTGTTGCTGGTAGTGAGAATTGTGCTGCTTCTAAACCTTTCATATCGCCGGCCTTTTCCTCAGGAATTAATCCGAATTCGTTAAGCCGTAATCCCATATTGATTGCTCTTTGTCGAAGTAGAATGTTGTGCTCTTTGCTACCAGTGAAGTAGGCTAATGTGAATGCAAAAACTTCGGGTGGTACCATTCTAACTTGAGCGTCAATGGTTCCAGATGATTCCATACCAGAGTAATCATCTCCACCAATTGCTGAAAAGACTCCACTATCAAGTGTGCCTAGGTCCATGTGTTGTTGAAGAATACTAGCCTCCAAAATGACACTCACTTTGCTGTCACCCGCGCCCTTTACCTCTGCAATGTTCGGAATGTTGAGAATTGCTTTTGTCACGGCTTCAACATTTTCAGGCCGCACAGCGGCAACGATATCCAAATCCCCAATTGTTTCTCGGCGCCGTCTTGCACTACCTGCGAGTTGAGCGTGCTCAACTCCACCAATTCGGGCTACTAGGGCTTCAAACGCCTCGCCATAAAGTAGCCCGACATTTAAGCGGCGGCGGCCTTGGAAGCGAGCCAGCAAGTCAATACCATCGAGAATTTTTTGCTGGCTCTTTGCTCCAAAACCAGTCAGTTTCTCAACTGCACCTTCATGGCAAACAGTAGAAAGTTCAGCGATGGAATCAATACTCAATTCATCATGAAGTTGTTTGATTCGTTTTGGACCAAGGCCAGGAATCGCTAACATCTCTATCATTCCAGCCGGTGTGTCATCGTACAATTTCTGTAGGTCTCCCCAAGTCCCCTCACCGAGGGCTTCCCCAATAAGTGAGGCAATTCCTTTGCCAATTCCTTTGACTTCTGTCATTTTCCCGGATGAGTTCAATTCCCACAAATCTTGTTCAAGAGATGCAATCGTTCGGCTACCATTTTCGTATGCTCGTATTCGAAAAGGATTAGCATCTGTTAACTTTAGTAGGGTAGCGACTTGTTCTAGCACAGTTGCAACTTGTGCTTTGGAATAATGCGGTGGTTCATCTCGCCTACTCTTTGGCAATGTCCACGACTTCATTGAGACCATGTTCTCCCCACTTTGGTTGCGCAGGTCATCTCGCTTGAACCCTCGCGTGGTTGAAGTGCTGTGCCGCTTTGGCCATCACAATGGAGATGGTCGGACTTCTTGAGTCGCTCTCAGCATTAACTTGCTCAGGCTCATTCCTAATTTGGATGAGTATCGGCACACTATCAAGAACAGTTGAGTCTGAAATAATCGCTCAAAAGATAATGACAATTCTCTGTTTCGGAGCCGCTATTTCACTTTTCGGACTTTATTTCGCCGGAGGCGACCTATTTGGTTCGCCAAATTTTGCGAGGGTGTTAGCAGTGGTTTGTATTGCTGTAGGGATTAGTGCAGGTATGAATATCAAAGGAGAAGATGTTCAGGGTGAATCAAATCCACATGAGATGATGAAAATGGCCCGCGAGTCAGAAGAAAACGAGTAATTCTCTCACTTTAGGTCAACACCCGGTCCTCTGGTATGGCCCACTTTTCCTGGTGGCCGTTTTTTCCTTCCCTTCCTTTGTTTCTTTACTGATTTACCAATCCCTTTTGCAGGGGTGGAGGTGCCTTGCTTTTCATCGATGTTACCTTTTGGTTTAGCGATTTTCGCTTGTTTTTCCCGCGTTTTCCCACCCTTTGTCTTTGCGTTTTTTTTGCTATCATCGACATCCTCACTCAGTTCAGACTTGCTGGCCCTGTGTTTGGAGGCTACTTTGAAGTCTGTATCGTCATCATCATTCGCATCATCAAGAGATGAATCCCAACCTTCTTCTTCAATTTCTGAATCATCTAAGGATTCAGTTAGAACATTGAAGGCATCACTTGGTCCTGTTGGCATGTCAATTTCTCCGACCATTACTTCCACCATTCCTTCAGCCAGGACTTTACCTTCTGCACCCTTTACGCCACGTTTTGGCTTGGTTTCAGGAACATTTGGGTCGGTTGCCATATCCTCTAAGGAGAGTTCTTGAGACTCAGGTTCGGCCTCCTTTTCACGCTCTTCTTCATTTGTTGATTCATTTTCTAACTCTTTTCTCTCAAGTTTGCGATTTTGCAGCGAAGATTGGGTTTTCCGACCTATTACAAACAAAATTAGAGGTCCAATGACCATTAGTGCAAGCACAGATTGAACGTTAAAATTGTATCCGGTTTTTACACTCATCCAAGAAGCAAGAGAGATTGCTTTCTCCTTCATTGGGTTCAAAGTGGGGGTGGAATCAGAACTACTGGTTTTGGGGGTTGAAGTCTCAACGAGAATCCCCAATGCAACAGAGAATATTGGTTCTGGATCACTGCTTTCGTTGAAGTACAATAACCCACCACTTACACCCGCAGATTCGGCAGTGAAATCTAGGCGTAACTCGTTTTGGTCCCCACCCATCCCATGTGGTTCCAAGTCTATTTTTGTCGGTAGTTCACCAATCATCACGCCTTCTTTGGCATGCCATTCAGCGGTTAATCTCACTCGAACAAGGCCCTCATTCTTCACTGTGCACAAAAAATAACTCGATTTGCCAATTGCTAGTGTGTGGTCGGGGGGATTACACCCCACAGAAAGAACGGCTCTGTGGAGATTTTCATCATCAGGAAAATGGTCAATCAGAACTGCATCATATGAACTGGCGTCACCAAAACCATCACCGTCACGGTCGGCCCACTGAGTTCTCTCATCTGGAAAAGCGTCAGCGCCGTCATCAGTACTCCAATTATCATCAGGGTCTGACCAGCCATCCCCATCTGTGTCGGGACAGCCTTTTCTATCGTAGGTGGAATCTCCGTTGATTCCGGGGCAGTCATCATCTTCAGCAGCAAGGGCTGGTGAAGTAAATGCTAGAAGAGAGATGAGCAACGTTGTCGCTATCAAAATGGTGACAGGTCTGCTCCTCATATTGCGAGGCTATCCTTTTTCCTCTATCAAGCCTCGCCGAATATGTGTTTTACTTCGAATCATGATTCTTTGAATTAGATAATTGATTCAACTCGGAATCAAGCACCCACAGCAGGTGAACTTAGATTCAAGGTTCAATTTTTAATTTGTCGTCAATGAAGGCCCGCATATATTCGGGTAACTCACCATTGAGGAATATAACGTCGTTAACATCCTCAAGTTTCATCAGAGAGTAATAAATTTGCATAGCAGTAGTAGGTGTTGCTGAACATCCAGTACATCCACCTTCAAGGGAGATTGAGATAATTCCACCTTCTGTTGAAACAACATTTACCTCACCATCATGGGCATCTAATACCGCTTGAATAGGTCCCACGGATGCGAGAATTGTTGCTTTATCTATTTCCGCCATCTATGCGCCTCATTTAGTCCGTAGGGCCCGACCTCTTTCAACCATCGGTAAGTTGTAGCCTTGCAATACCATAAAATTCATCACATTAGGATGTAGGTTGGCTGAGATTCTGTGCAATCATTGATGGCATCCTTGCATTACGAATGGCTATGGCAAGAGGTCTTAGGGTTGCGCTACTTGATTTGCTCGTTGAACGAGCAGAATTTGGCCATGGCGGGAATATGGAGATACTTTTTCCCCTTGCTGAGAGGTTTTCAACTCTAGAAGTCTTGTTACTCACTCCCCAATTCCAATCTGATGATATCGGCTTTCGTGCAACACAGCAGGTCGAGTCCGACTTAATTCAACTGGTAAAAGCTGATGTTCCAACTTGGGACGATGATTTCCCTTTCACAGCCGTCCCAACAGATTCTGAACTCCAGCAGGTGAGTGCAGGCAAAGTAACAATGCAGAGGGTTGCTTTACCGCCCGCTGATACTATCACTCTCAAAAAATGGCTCACGAGTAACTCAGTTGATGTTGTGATTTGCACTGGAAGCAGAAGGAACGTCTCCATGTGGGAGCCCTGGATGGATGGTGCAGCGAGTTTACTGAGGGCAGCGGTTGCTTTGAAATTACCAACACTCGGAATCTGCTTTGGCCACCAACTTCTCTGCAAGGCATTTGGTGGCGAGATAAACAGAGCAACATCAAGGACTGATTCAGTAGTTGAACTTGAGTTGAGCGAGATGGGACTAAGTGACCCGATTTTTACAGGTTTGTCTCATCCAGTTTGTCTCTTTACTCATCAGGATCACGTAGTTGATTTACCTAGCAATTGTGTTGTACTTGGAGAGGCGCCTCATAACTCTCTAGCAAGTATTCGATTAAACGACAAATCTGGAAACCTTTTGCCGGTTTGGGGATTACAGTTTCATCCTGAGGCAGAAAAGAACCGGATAGCTGGCTCAGTTATTCTGGGTCATATATCTGAAGAAGAGGCAAAGGTTTTCGATAGAATACATGATGGGGCTGCGATATTGGCCAATTTTGCTGCTGAGGTTGAGAAAATGTGTTGTTAATGGATAAATTGGCGTTGTGTTTGTAGTTTCTAAGATATAGCCATGATGGCATTAGGTGGATATCGCTTATATGGTGCCCTCAAGTCGGCGGGCCAATCAGGTGTTAACGATGATGGAAAATATACCACTAATGGCAGCAGCAGCAGGTCTTTTCGGCCTTATGATTGCTTTTGTATTGTACAAGAAAGTGACCAGTGTAGAAATAACTGACCCTAAAGTCGCAGAAATAACTAAAGAAATACAAGATGGGGCAATGGCGTTCCTCTTTGCAGAATACAAAGTCATTGCAGTCTTCGTAGTTGTAGTGAGCGCTCTTCTAGCATTCATCAACGATACCAATACCGCTATTGCATTCCTTGCAGGTGCGATTGCATCTGTACTAGCAGGATTCTCTGGCATGCGCTCGGCAACCGCTGCTAACGGTAGAACCGCAATGGCTGCTAAGAATGGACAATCAGAAGCACTAGAGGTATCATACAGAGGTGGCGCAGTTATGGGTCTTTCAGTTGGTGGACTTGGTCTACTAGGTATCTCTCTAGTTGCATACTGGCTAGATGCAGGCTCAGCAACATCTGAGCACCTTTCTGCAGCAGCAGGATTCGGTATGGGTGCCTCATCCATTGCTCTCTTCGCCCGTGTTGGCGGCGGTATTTACACCAAGGCTGCTGATGTAGGTGCGGACCTAGTTGGTAAGGTTGAGGCTGGTATTCCAGAAGACGACCCACGTAATCCTGGAGTTATCGCAGATAACGTTGGCGACAATGTTGGTGACGTTGCTGGAATGGGTGCAGATATCTTCGAATCATTCGTAGGTTCAATTATCGCAGCAATGATTATCGCTTCAAGTTTTGATGGTACAATAAAGGCTGATTACATCCTATTGCCTATTCTCCTTGGTCTAATCGGATATATTGCATCAATCATTGGTGTATCCTCCATGACCATTCTAAAGAATGGGAAAGACCCAGCAGCAGCACTTCGTAACACCACCTTCATTGCTGCGATTCTATTCGTAATCGGTGGATATAGTTCAATTAAGTACGGATATATCGATGTTGAATATGGAGTGATGCACTCCGTAGTTCTTGGAAGTGTTATAGGTATCCTAATCGGGCTGGTCACTGAATATTATACTGGTATTGAGCCAGTGTTTGGAATCAAGACAAAGGCAATTCCTCACATTGGTATGATGTCAAAAACCGGACCTGCTACAAATGCTATCGCCGGACTTTCAGTTGGTATGATGTCTACATTCATTCCAGTTCTTCTAATCGCAAGCGGTATTTACGGTGCTAATCACTTTGGAGGCCCCGACTTTGGGCTATATTGCATTGCAATGGCTGCTATGGGAATGCTTGCAACAGTTGGTGTCACAATGACTGTGGATGCATATGGGCCAGTTGCAGACAACGCAGGTGGAATTGCCGAGATGTGTGGTCTTGGTGAAGATGTCCGTAAGATTACAGATGAATTAGATGCAATTGGAAATACAACCGCTGCAGTTGGAAAAGGATTCGCAATCGGATCTGCTGCTCTAACCGCTCTCGCTCTTTTCGCAGCATATACTACTGCAGTTGGCGGTCTAACTCTAGAGTTGACAAATCCACTAGTCGTTATCGGACTTCTAATCGGTGGTTCTCTTCCTTTCGTAGTTGGTGCAATGACCATGACTTCTGTCGGTAAGGCTGCTGGTGAGATGGTGGAAGAAATTCGCCGTCAATTCCGTGAAATCGATGGTCTTCTTGAAGGAAAAGAAGGTGTAAAGCCTGATTCCCAAAAGTGTATCGACATTTCAACTAAGGCTGCTCTGCGCGAAATGGTTGGACCGGGTGTTGTTGCGATAACCGCTCCAGTCGTAGTCGGATTGGTTCTTGGTGCTGAAGCATTGGGTGGTCTTCTGGCTGGTTCTCTAGTCACTGGTGTTCTAATGGCTCTATTCATGTCAAACGCTGGTGGTGCTTGGGATAACGCAAAGAAAGCGATTGAACAAGGACACATCAAAGGTGCAAAGAAAGGAGATGCTTCTCACGATGCAGCAATTATTGGTGATACAATCGGTGACCCATTCAAGGACACCTCTGGTCCATCACTCAACATTCTAATCAAGTTGATGTCAATAGTTGCAGTGGTTCTTGCTGGAACCAACTTACTTTGAAATTAATATTGGTTGCTAATTCTGGTGATATGCTACCCTATTCATCGGTGACCTCTTGAGAGATGGTTGATGACGAAGGGGTGAAGGTGATGGGTTTCAAGTCTGTATTCGTCCTTGCGCTCCTCCTGTTAGCAACCACAATGTCTGGTTGTTTAGGTGGTGGTGAAGGTGATTCTGGTCTTCCTAGTGAGGATGATCCGTTCAATGTCCCGGAATGGCAAATCGGTGATTGGTGGCTATACACGTTTTCGACGCCGGAATTCAGCGATGATACAACCAGGCTGGTTGTAGCAGAGGATGACGCCGAAGGCGACACTGCCTACATGTTGGCAATCTCTAATCAGGTTGAAGCCCGCCGCCATGCAGTTCTTAATCACAATCCATTTCTTGGCAGAATTACCCATGATAATCTGAGTGCATTTGAGAATGGAGAGCCGCAACCGGTGTTTCAATTTCCTTTTCAAAAGGGAGATGGTTGGACATTCTCGCTATTTGGATTAGATTGGACTGCAAATGTGTTAGAAGTTCATATTGAAACGAATGGTGTGACTAGAAATCGAATTGCCGTCATTACAGCAAGTGCTGACGACGGCTCAAGCCTTGCTTACATCTTTGATGAAAGCGCGGGTTTTCTGCGCACGCTCATTTGGACAGACCCTAGTGGGGTTGAGCAACTCAATATTCAGTTAGCAACTTTTGGTGCTGGCCATGAAGGAGAAGTTTGGTTCATACGAGCGGGCGACATATTTGACAAGGAATGGGATAATAGTGGCGCTCCAAATGTCGAAATTGAGGATTCTTTCTTTGTGTCAGGGCATCCAAGCGCTGGAGATTATGATGAAATGATTTACTGGTTAGTTGGGGAGATGGGCGGTGGGCAGAGTTCAGGTTCCCTCACTCTTCGTGACCATGGGGATGTCACACCTATATTCGAAGAATGGACTGCCGGTGACAAGACGTCCGAATTGGGCCAGGCCCCCTATCCCAGTGGCGAATACACGCTAACTGGGACCCAGACCGGAAATTCATATATCCGTATCATTGTTGCTGGTGGCATTTCCTTTTCTTGGACACTGTAGGTGATTCCATGGTTGGGCATTTCGTGATGTTACACGGCATGACCGGTTCGGCAGAAAAGATGAGACCACTTGCTGAAAAGTTCTGCCCTCCGAACTGGGATGTATTAATTCTTGATGCACCGTTTCCACATCCTCGTGGCGGCTTTGCATGGTGGATTAGAGATGCCCCCCCAACAGAATATCTGGATAATGAGACGCTCTCTCAGTTACAGGAATCTGTTGACTTTGTTATTCAGAATTTGCCTACGGATGGCCCTCTAATTGTTGGTGGTTTTTCACAAGGTGGTGCTGTCGCTCAAGAATTGTTATTGAGTGAAGTCGCTGAAAGAATAGTTGGTGTAGTAGTTCTTGCTAGCACCGCAGCAAGACCGTTGATGTTATTTGATAAATTATGTGAATTGCCATCACATCGAATGTTTTCAATGCATGGCGAGCGTGATGCAATTGTGCCTATGAAGCAGGCTGAGGAATATTCTAACCTATACGAAGAAGCAGGCTGGGACGTCACAAAAGTAAGGCATCAAAAGGGACACATGGTCGACCTTGGTAGCGAAGACACGCTTCACAATTGGTTGAGACAAACAGTAGGGTGACTTTCTTCAAAGGTAATCCTGGAGTTGGTCTGCTCCGCCAACAAAAACTGGTTGGTCACCGCGAATATCCCAAATAGCGGGCACTGTACGATGACCAGTCATTTGCACCACAGTCATCTGTAGATTCGGGTGATTCTCCAAATTATGCTCTTCAAATGAGAGCTTTTTAGCCCCAAGTAAATTCTTTGCTTTTGTACAGTATGGGCACCAATTTGAGGTGAACATGACAAAATCTTTCTTGCTTCGCTTCAGCAATCGATTGACTGGCATAACCCAAAGCGAATGCCCGACCTTCATCAATGCTTGTTTGAATATTCTGATAAAATTTTCAGCAAATCAGTCAATCTGACTGAAACTGCCTTCAACTTGCTCAAGGTTGTTAGCATGGTCCACATCTAGGAAGAATGAACCATCCTCTTGCATCCACCATCTAGTACCATCCTCAAGGAAATACCATGTCACTCCTGTCGAAGTGTCGTAGGTCCCACCACCTGGCAGTTGTTCGTGATTCACCACATGGGTTAGTGTGGGGTTTTGCCCCTCTTGGTCCAAGATTTCTGTAGGTGGCGGATTTTCGGAACCATCTGCAACTATTTCTGAGGTGGTTTGGAACTCATCATCTTCGTTTTCAAATTCATCATCTTCCCCGGGCATGTTTGCCCTGAACATCAGATAGAGTCCTATTGCGGCTAGTCCAGCAAGAAGCAGAGAGAATAGGACAATCATTGCCACACCGCCAGTGTTTGCCCCTCCTGAGTTGACGGTGGTGTTTGAGGTATTATCAACAGGCGTATTTGGGTTCAAAGGAGGATTAATGGTTAGATTGCTAATGGTTTCTAGGCCAACATTATCGGTTACTTTGACATATAGGTCAACATCGCTCCAATTTGACCAAATAATTGCGCCGTTGTCAGGGTATTCCTGCCAACTTAAATTGTCCCACGACCATTCAATGACCGATATTCCACTTCCCTCACCATCATTCAACTGCAAACTAACTTCCAATACCGGTGGTCCAGCATATTGGGTACTCAATTGGGTGATTGAAAGGGTGGGGGCTGTCCTATCAATTCTCACCCACATTGCATCTGCGTCGGAAGGGTTTCCAACTCCATCTACCGCTCTGACTTCAATAGAATGGCGGCCATCAGTAAGTGAGGTGACATTTAGAGAAGTTGATGTGGTGCTGATATCAGACCACAATCCACCAGCCCATCGGATTTGATAATGAGATAATCCCGAACCGCCATTGTCGGTGGCTGTGCTCCAAGAGATTACAACCTCTGAGTCCCCAACCCAATCGGTTAGTGGCGTGAAGGTCGGTTTTTCTGGTGCTTCTAAGTCAGGTACTTCACTGGCGTTAACCGTGACGATTTTCATAGTGTAAGGCCCACCGGATTCAGTCGCTAATTTTGAGATACGAATGTGATATATGCGAGAGGTGTCACCTAGATCATCATTTGTAAGTTGTAGGTTTATCCATACGATGTCTGAATTTAATGTGCCATTGTCAACTGAGTTTGTTCCGTTCAACAGTTCAATTGTAAGGCTACTGCCATCATTTTCTATTGAGACTCCTAAGCGTTTACTGCCACTAAGCATGACTGCAAACCAATCTTCATTATCACCATCCATGAGACAGCCTTCAATCGTCATTGATTCAACATCAACGCCAAGTTGAGTTGCAGAGGCGCGAGCAGCAGCAGCGTCTGAGGTTCCATTCCCATCAGTTGCTGGATTAATGCAACCGCCAGTTGTTTCATCAACAGGGTCAGGAGCATCCTCACTCACCTCCAAAGGATTTGCAGAGGTGGCAATATTGTTACTTTCTTCATCCTCTTGATGAAGGTCGGTGGTATCGACTTTTACAATAGCCCACCAGGTTCCAATGTCATCTGCTGTAAGTTGTACTTGAGTATCATCTTGAGTAGAAGCCCCAGCCCCAAGACCGCTTATGGAATAAGATGTAATTAGCCGGTCATTTGCGTCCCAATTATTGTTTTGTGAGAGCCAGATTTCAACATCAAAACTCGCTTCTTCAACACCTAAATTTTGTATCTCCCACTCTAAGGTGACGCTTTGTCCAGGCTCGGCAGAAGTTGGGCCAGTTATCCATTTTGCTAACAAATCGTTGGTGGGATTTGTTACCTGAAAAGAAGTCCCAAATCCTTCATTATCACTTTCATCGGATTCAGAAATGACGCTTGCCTCATCTACAATCGCAAAAATACGATATGAGCCCGAAGGAGCGGTTGGAAGTTGTACCGTTCTAGTGATTTCAACATTGGAGCTAGATGCAAGCGAAGTGATATTCAATGTTTGTAGCAAGTAATCTGGGTGGCCAGCAGGGTCAAGGATTTCAGCAAAGATTGCTAATTGATGCCTGCCAGCGTTTGCGCCGCCAACATTCTCAATCACGACTGAGATTTCCACCGATTGTCCAAGCATGGATGGGCCGGGGCTACTAACAGAAACGATTCGTAAATTGGGCTGTAAAATACAAACCTGATTAGAGGTGGCAAGGGAATTGTCATTTTCATTTAATTCAACAACAACATCATTCATGTCAACAATGATTCCATAATACCAACAACCAGAGCCGATGTTTGAAGGAATGGTGACACTGAGAGTATCGCTGATGGTTGCACTTGCACCAATATTAGAGATAGTGGCGGCGCCAAGATGGGTGTCTGATGAGTCGATTGTTGGATTTGAAGAAAGGAATAAATCAATGGGGAAATTACTCGCTTCACCCA
>Ga0209089_10000857_pt1 | contig 27773 bp, 22 predicted proteins | sample ArcticOcean_MG_C_FD_187431 | JGI IMG/M metagenome (GOLD analysis project Ga0209089, IMG submission 187431) | Marine microbial communities from western Arctic Ocean - ArcticOcean_MG_CB2_150 (SPAdes) (version 2) | ecosystem: Environmental > Aquatic > Marine > Oceanic | place: Arctic Ocean: Canada... | reverse complement strand
AAGCAGTTGACATCTCTGATGAAGGCAGCTATCAGTCACCGCGGCACCGCTGTAATTGATGTGATTTCACCTTGTGTAACATTCAGTAATAATGACGAATCATTCCGGTCATACGGATATGTGAAAGATAACCAATCTGAACTCCATGCATACGACTACATCCCCACATTCCAGCCGATGGCTGAAGTTGAGATTCCGGAGGGAGAATTCAAAGATATCACCCTGTTTGATGGCTCAACCCTCAGACTTGAAACCCTTGGAGGCGACCACAACCCTACAGATGCGGTGGCTGCACTTTCGCAAATCCATCAGGCTGAACATGAGCAAAGACACGTTACTGGACTCTTGTACTACAACCCAGAACCAAAGACTCTCGACGAGATGCTCGGACTTTCTGACACACCCCTTGCCGACCTGACGATTGAACAGTTGAGACCGAGTGAAGCGGACCTAGAATCATTACTTGCTGAATTCCGTTCCTGAGTAGGGTTTGAAAGTAGATGGCCCCCCCTTTCGACTTATGGGACCTACAATTACCATCGGTCATGCCACAACAAACGGCGAATTGGCGCACACTTCTGAAGTGCCGCAATTTGGCCTTGGTACTTTTCTGATGAGCAAACCAGGCGAGTGCAAGGATGCCGTGTTGGCGGCCCTGAAGGCCGGTTACAAGCATATTGACACTGCAATGGCATATGAAAACGAACACGAAGTTGGTGAGGGAATCCGCCTCGCCATTGACAATGGAATAATCACACGCGAAGAATTGTTTGTTACAACAAAACTTCGCCGCCCCCATGCAGTTGGAAATGAAGAAGTGCAACAACGTTGTCAAGAATCGCTTACAAATCTTGGACTTGAGTACGTTGACCTATACTTGGTGCATGCACCGCCAAAAGACCCATACCATCGAAAACCGACATGGAAGGGCATGGAAGAATGCCTGAAAAATGGATGGACCAAAGCAATCGGGGTTTCAAATTACGGGGCCCACCACCTAGACAAAATGCGAAGTTACGCAACCTACATGCCCTCAGTCAATCAGATAGAAATCCACCCTTGGCTACAAAGAGATGCTCTGCGCGCGGCTACCGAAGCGGTTGGTGCAACCGTAATGGCGTATTCACCTCTAGCAAGAGGAGACAAAGTAAAGGACGAAAAACTTGCGGCAATTGCAGGAAATCTAGGCTGCACACCGGCTCAAGTTGCGATAAAATGGTGCTTGGATGTTGGGTGTATCACGGTTCCAAAGTCGAGTAACGAAGGACGAATTAAGGAAAACCTAGGTTGCCTAGAAGTTGAGTTAGACACACAATTAGACGAGTTGAAAGCTCTTGACGAGCACTACATTTCAGGGTGGGACCCGACTTCCGAAACCTGAGGTGAGGATATGGAATGGTACTATTGGGCCGCAATTATCGTTGCAATCATCATCATTTTACCTGACCCAATTGGATTGCTTTTTGCCTGGCTTCTTGACAAGTGGTTTAACGAATTTGAGGAAAAAGGCACTGATGTGAGTAAAACCCGCTTAGCCAAATTACGTGAGGCAGGGCACACAAGGGATTTCAATGAAAAAAACTCAGAGGCAGAGCCCGAAGAGTAAAAGTTCAGAATCGTTTACTTATCGGTTGGCTTGAAATAACTGTGGCTACTCGCCACCCTTACCCACAGCCCCTTAGTGTAGAGGTCCATCATCTGTGACTCTGGATCATAGGACTCCAGTTCGAATCTGGAAGGGGCTATCTCTTTGTTGAAGCCTTTCTGATTCGAAAGCGTTTCAGGTAGTAAAACAACCTTCACGTCCTCAACTTTGCTTCGCGGCTGAAAGCCAAATGTTGGCTCTCTCAAAATTGAGGATTCGTATCTAGAAGGGGCTATCTAATCATTACAAGTTCAATCTTTAGAAAAATAATAGAATCGTTGATAACAATATTAAGAGATTAATTTGTTCAAGCTATCAACAACAGCAGTAATACTTTCTAGATTTGCCTCTTTCCATGACTTAGAGATTACTACCCGCCCAACAATTGTACAGCCTAAGTAAGCAAATTGCATTCGCATGGCTGTGATGACATATTCGCCACCACCTCCAGATGCTGTCGCAAGTCCAACTGGTTTCTCATGGAACAGTGCACGAAAATCATCACCTTCCTTTGATAACCAAGCCACGGTATTTGCGAGTGAAGGAGGGTTCAACCCATTGTACTCCGGAGCGCAAACTACCCAGGCATCGGCGGTAGAGAGACGCGACATCAAATCAGCCATTCCATCAAGTGGCATAATAGTGGCTGCCAATTTAGGAGAGAATAGTGGAAACTCAAGACCACATAAATCAACAATATCCGCTTCGTGGCCCTTTAATTTGATTTCATTAGCGAATTTCTCAGCCAATTCCATGTTCTTTCCAGTCGACGCGGCCCAAATCGCAACCTTTGCCATGAAAAAGTGGTAGCAATACTAACATTTGAACCATTGGCTAAATATTTGCTTCGTTTCGTGCAACTAGAGCAATTCATCAGAAGGGAGGAACATTAGTTTGGTTCGCTAAGAAGCCCAAATGATTCGTATAGACTCGGACCACTTCCGAGATAACACATGATGCCTAGTCTGCTTCGTGAATCTTCGGGCTGAGAGTTATTTCCAGTTGCACAATCACCAGTGCAACCATCCGCGAACGCGATGTAAACCCGACCTTCCTGATCGATATGCAGGTCGTTGAAATCAAGCAGGTTCCTATTCGAACCACCAATGTCGCGGCAATCGCCGCTGTTTAGACAGATGCTTCCAACCTGCACCGGGTCCGCTGAGGCGCGCACGGTATGGAATACAGGATTTTCATCAAGCGCATTCAAACTATAGGTGACATAGAGATAGTAACTGACATTGGAGTTAGCATAGTGGGCATTACCATCCCATGGATTTCCGTCAATGTCGGATTGATTCAATTCACTCGCGTTCTCACTACCAAGGTAAGTGACTGCAATCCTTCCCGGGTCTCCTGCATCAACTTGGGGGAAAACAGACGAGATGACTTCGACTGGGCTGATTCGAATGCTACTTTGTTCCCAAGACTGTCCTGAGTCTGTGCTACGCGACATATACACGCCTTCATCTGCTCCAGTCCAGATATGATAGGCATTAGATTCTGAATCAGTTGCAACTTCGGAATTCTTTCGTGGATAAGGTGTACCAACATCCTCGCCCATGGTTCTATCAAACCAAGACAAACCATTGTCATCAGAAACGATGACGGTGGGTGTTTCAACCCTGGGCGTTACGTAAACTGTACCATCAGGTGCAGAAGTAATGGCTCCATGCAGTCCACCATTGGTTGTAGCCAGTCCGAAAATCTGTCCTCCTGCCTCAAACGTGGCTCCACCGTCAAAACTGGTGAAACAGAAAATGCCTGCGAGTTTGTTGTAACAATAGTACACAGCCGTTTCATAGAGTGCTTGAGATAACTGACCAGGAATGCCGTACCCACTACTCGTCCATGGGCCAGTTGCTAGTTTGATGTGGTCATTGATTGGTGTCGTACCAGAGTCATGTGGATTACCCAACCAGGATTCACCATCATCATCACTCCAGCATATCCAAGATGTCTCAAGACCTTGCATTTGAACAGCGAATATCCGATCGGTAACAGGATCTACCCAACCCCACGGGTCGTTGGTCTGGAACGCGCATTGAGGACCTGAAACATCCTCCCATGATTCGCCATAATCACAAGAACGCATGACTTTCTCAAGGGCAATGAAGAAAACGCAACCACTGGATGTGACGCCAATACTTGGTTCAGGTGCATCTTCACCAACATCACTGAAGTTGAAAATCAAAGGTAGTGGTTCAACATCAACGGGTAGACCGTCAGCCCCCGTCACAAAGATACCACCGGAATCAGAAGGTTCGTCCGGCGCCGCCGGAGGCGTATCATTTCCGAAACAACCTGATAGTGAAAACGATGATACTATGATGCACATCAGCAAGGCCTTCACTCGCATATGCATATCGACCACGTATTTACGCAAGTATCTTGCCCCACCATAATCATTGATAGGAATTGAGATTGAGGGATAAAACTGGCTTTGTAAAAGCCTAAAATATTGAGCCGATTGATTAGACTAATCGATAGGCGTATTTTGACACCCAACCAATCATCAAGAGAATCATGAACCATGCAAGAGAAATTCTTGCAATTCGTGATGTAATGGCTTTCCTCTTCCTCTCTCTTTCAATCTCTTCGAGAAGTGGAGCGATGGGGTCAGCCCTACTCATGTTGACCCGGAGACGTGCAAGAGATTTCAAGCGAGGGGTTACGTGGGCAGTCTGATGAGCGAGGTGCCCGAAGGATTCGTGATGCCTGTAATGACAGACCCACGGATAAGACCTGCTGCATCTCTAGTGATTACAAGAGATGGTGATGAAGGCGCTGAAATCCTATTTTGTCACAGAGTTTCCCAGATGCCATCATTTCCTGATTTCTGGGCCTTTCCAGGAGGCGGTGTGACGCCATATGACCACACTGCTGCTGATGAATTATCTCAATTATCACCTGATGAGGATGGCGCTGCCCTTGCCGCTTTGATGCGGGAAATGGTAGAAGAGGTTGGTTGGGAGAATAGTGAAGAAGGAATTGTAATTGTAAATGACAATGTACGAAATGAAGTCATCAAAAATGGTGAAAATTGGCACTTAGACGTAAAGCAAGGTGACCTTAGTGCATATTCTAAAGGATTCAAAATAATCTCAATCAGAACTACGCCACCTCTCGCTCCAATTCGGTTTACTAATCGCTTCTTCCACCTACATGACTCAAATCCGCCAGAACCAATACTTCCTAGAGGGCGCAGCGAATTTGATGAATTCCGTTGGTTAACTCCGATGCAAGCACTCGATGCTTGGAATAATAGTGAAATGAGAATTCCTCCACCTCAAATTACTCTACTTCGTGATATGATTTCATCTCTTGAGAAATCAGGAGGAGATATTGAATCAGCTACATCAACAATGTCTGAAAACCCACCTCATGGTGAACATCGGATAGAATTCGCTCCTAGCGTTGAATGTGTGCCGCTTCCAACCCACACACTGCCTCCTGCCACCCATACAAATTGCTACATCATTGGAGATATGGATGGCGACCTAGTAGTCGTTGACCCAGCCGCGAAATCAGAAGATGGGCTAGCATATCTTGAGAGAAGAATTCGAGCAGCACAATCACGTGGTAGCAAAGTTATTGCCACAATTTTTACCCATCGCCATCCAGACCATATTGGTGATTTGGCTAGGATTTCTGAAATCTACCAAGCACCGATTTGGGCAACTGCAGAGACTCACACTGTAATTCCTTCTTGTAATACCGACAAGGTGTTGGAGGAGGGTGATTCATTCACCTTGAGTGGTAGAACATGGAATGTTTTGCAAACACCTGGCCACTGCCCGGGACATATTTGCCTCTCAAGTGAAGTGGGCATTATTTCAGGAGATATGGCTGTTATGGTGGGTACAATCCTAGTGCCTCCGAGTGATGGAGATATGGGGGCATATCTCTCTAGCCTTGAGCGATTACGTGACCTGAACCCCCCAATTCTTTTACCGGCTCATGGACCTCTTTGCCCTGTCCCAGAGAAACTGCTGAACCACTACCTAACACATAGAAGGGCTAGGCACGATAGGGTATTAGATGCGGTGAAAAATGGAATTAGTGAAATCACTCTTATTGCAGACTACGCGTATGATGACACACCTAATGCACACCCAATTCTCAAGGTCGACCAAACGCTATCTCATCTACTCGCTCACCAAAGAGCAGGAGATGTTGAACAAATTAATTCGGCGTGGAAACTTGCGACACCATGAAAGATTGCGAAGTTCACCAAAAGTCAAGGAGGTAGAGAGAAATGGAAGACAAAGATGAAAATTTGTCAAATATTGTTGATGGCCCAAATGCTGAGGATGATAATGAAGAGGAAAAACCACTGCTTCCGAAAAACTTCTGCTGGACTTGGCCAAATTCCGTTGTAACTTGGATAATTTGGGGATTGGGGGCGCTTGCACTTGGCTTTGGAGTAATGACCAGCATTATGTCCTTTCAACCAGAACCACTCATCTATGGATCAATCGGATTAATGATACTCGGTTTTGCTAGCCCTAATCCATTCAATAATATGATGAAAGATATGTTGCCTGACAGTAGCCAAAGTGGTACATGGTCAGTCCCACCAGTGCCACCAATGAAGCCATCACAATGGCATTTAGATAGAGTTGAATGGAATGAAAAAGTAAACGCATGGCTACCTGATCCTCTGGCTCGCTATGAACAAGATGGCCCTAAATTAGATGTCAAAGAAGACGGTGAAGAATGGGTCATCTATACCGATAACGAAGAAGATGGGAGATTTGCTACTGAAAAAGAAGCATATGAACAGATGAAAAAATTACTCAAAAAATCTGATACACTAAACTCCCAAGAAATGATTTTTGGTGAACACCCGCGCCATCACCGATACCGCGCATTATACAATACTACACCACCACAAATCACCGCTCGGTTCCTGTTCCATACATTCGCGGTAATGTTCCTCGTAGGAGTTTGGCTTTCCTTCCCAACCGGAGGAGAAAGAGAAGGTACAGTTCCATTCTTAATTGGCGGTCTAATAATGGGGGCTATTTCCGTCACTTTTTCATATTTCCAAAATAAGAGGGTCATGGAAGCGTGGGATACCGTAACATCAATTGTAAAATTCGTTGATGCAGGTCATAATGAGTTGGTTGGTCAAGTTCGACCAGCATCATTTGAGCCTTTAGAGACCGTACATGTAGACAACTATCGTGATTCTAGTTGGACCTTTGACAATCTTGTTGGATGGGGTTGGACATACAGCATTTACCATTGCTGGCAAGAGAGATACCAAGATAAAGATGGAAAGTGGCATACTAGAACCGAATGTGCATGGAAATCGATTCGTAGTAAAGGTAGTTCTTCTCCTTTCATGCTACATGATGGGAGTGGTGGAATAATCGTTGACCTACCGACATTCAGAGATTCATCTTTTGGGGGCCCAATTTGGCAGAAAGATAGCCCAGGTAGCAGAGGGGGGGATCACCTCTACACCAAAGGTGATGTGAGAAAACATCGATGGGTGTTATACGGATTACAATTAGGTGACCCAGTATACACAATGGCGCGTGTCAAAAGTCGCCCCCACGATGAGATTGCAAGAGGGACCGTTTCAGAAAATGCAAGCAGAATCCATCACACATTAATTGCAGTTGGAGAAGATGCACCTCGTCGACATGCAGTCATCCAAAAAGGAACTGAGTTTTCAGTTCTGAAGGCTAAGTCTTCAACGATCAGCCGATATGGTGCAAGCGCTATGCTCGTGATTAGCAGTATGCTCTTGATTTTAACAGCAGTATGATTACTCATCTTCTGCCATTTTCTCTTTCAATGCAGCTAGTTCGGCCTTTGCCCTCATCAGTTCGGTTTCAGCCTCGATTGCAGCAATTTCATCCTTGAATCCTTCTGTCTTCAAATCGGCTTCGGATTTCTCTGACTCAACAAAACTACCCAAACTTGCCCTTCTATCAAACATTTGTTCAACTTGTTCTCTAGAGTACAAATCAAACAAGTCAGCCCGCTCAAATCCGAACATACGTGCAACTAGTAAAGTGGGGAACATCTCGGTGACAGTGTTGTAATTCTTTGCGGCTTGATTGTATTCTTCAACCTCGTTTGCCATTTTTGCTATTGCTTGAACACCTTCTTCAAGTCCTGCTACTAATACATGGTGAGAAGTCAATTCAGGGTTATCTTCTGCAAATGCAAGAACCTGCGGAATTACTGAATCTAATAGGCCGTTTGCTGCCATCATATCGGCTCTGTTACCACTACTCTTGGCGGATGCAAACTGTTTACGCGCATCAATAATCTTGTCATATACCGATGACTCCAATCCTAATTGTGCTAAATCGGTTTCTTCAACAAAAGCAATCTTCTGGTCTTTTACTCCTATCTGAGTTTCTAAATTTTGATATTGATTTTCAACTTCATTGCGCAAGTCAACCATACGATTGTATGCACTAATTATCCAAAAAATTAGCATTAACAGTACAATAACGACTACTACTGCTCCTAGTAACAAGATTCCTGCCATGACCGCGCGAAAGTTAAGTCGCCTATCAGCCTATGGCTGTAAAAAATAGTAAATCAATGGGGTATTTGATGAAGGGTCGGCGCTGGGATGGTAATTGACACGCGGTAGGCAACAGCAAGGGAAGGTGGTGACATGAAGGGACAGATGAGCAGTTTTGATGTCGCAAGAATTGTCGCTGAACTTCGACCTTACATCGGTTCACGAGCACGTAAATCCTATCACCCACATTGGGAGCAAGTGGTGCTAAGGCTCAACCCAAAGGAGGAAGCATCAGTTGATCTGGTAGTTGTCCGTGGTAAGAGAATCTATCTCTCAAGACGAGACAGACCAATGCCTCCAAACCCCTCTTCTTTTTCGATGCTGATGCGCAAACACCTGATGAATGGCCGTTTTGTTGACGTGAGACAGCACGGTTTTGACCGTATTATCACTCTTGATTTTGAGACCGGAGATGGACTAAAAAGTCTAGTTATTGAGATGTTTCGCGATGGAAATGTATTGCTTCTCGACTCAGAAGGGGTCATTATTCAGCCATTAACCAATGTAAAATATGCTAAACGAGTTTTGAAGCGTGGTGAAAACTATGAGTTTCCGCCAGCACAAGTTGACCCAAGAACTCTGACTGTCGAAGAATTAGCACCATTATTAGCGGCGAGCGATGCAGACATTGTCAGAACATTAGCAAGCCGAGCAAATTTGGCTGGTGCTTATGCTGAAGCAATTTGTGGAATTGCTGAAATTTCTGTTGACAGAATGGCTGTTGATTTAGATGATGACGAAATTGCAGATTTGGTCAGCGGTCTACATTCACTAACACAAAAATTAGACCGCGGTGAAGGCGGATTGGTGATTTTGTCAACAGCGGCGAAAGCACCTTTGCAGGAATCTGGAAACAATCCACTAGCGCTTGATGCAGTCTTTGAAGAACATGCAAGAGAAGCCTTACCTTTCGCATTACCAGCAAATGAAAACGATTTTACCATTGAATTTCCAAATCTTGCAGCAGCAGTAGACGCTTGGAAAGGCGGCTGGGATGCAACAGCAATGGCACGCCGCCAACAAGAAAAGGCGGCGCAAATGGTTGATGATCGCCAACAACGTGACGATGGAAGTTCACTTGAGCGCCGCTTAGTTCAGCAAGAAAGAGCAATCATTGGTTTCGAAGCAAAGGGGGAATCTCAACAACAGCTTGGCATTTTAATTCAAGAGAATTGGGGTCATATTGACACTCTACTGACTCAAACTTTGTCAGCAATTGAAGCAGATGGTTGGGATAATATCCGTGGCAAAGTCAGAGATATTGAATGGATTGAGTCGCTTGACCCAGCCAAGCGAACGATGAAGGCGTATCTGCCAGACGAGGATGGCGAGCCAGACCAAAGAATTGAGTTACATATTGACCAATCGGTACACCAAAACGCGCAACGATATTTTGATGCGGGACGCAAACAAAAAGACAAAACAATCGGTGCGAAAAAGGCGATTCAAGAAACCCGCGCTAAAATCGCTAGCACTGAAAAGAAGCGAGCAAAGGAGGACGCTGCTGGAAAACTTCACACAACTAAGAGAAGTAAGCAGTTGTGGATAGAGAGGCACCGATGGGCAGTGGTTGGGAAAGGTCACCTCATTTTGGGAGGAAAGGACGCCAAAGGAAACGATGCAGTTGTGAACAAGTACCTCAAGCGCGAAGACCTGTATTTCCACGCTGACCTACACGGGGCACCATCCTGCGCACTCAAACTCAAAGAAGGACTTGAGGTTGACCCACACCCCCTCCCAGGATTGCCCGAAGGCGTCCCAGCACTACGTTTAACTCAAACATTTGAGGCTGAAGAATTCTCTGAAAAATCTATCAAAGAGGCCGCTGAATTAGCAGTTGTTTGGAGTAGAGGTTGGTCAAGCGGAGGCGCCGCGGCAACTGCATTTTGGGTAGAACCACCCCAAGTTAGCAAGACTGCTGAAACAGGTGAAGCACTTGGCAGAGGAGCATGGATTGTGCGCGGAAAGCGCAATTGGCTACGCGATTTGACCATGGAGATGACGTTAGGAATGGCGGTCGTCAACGGAATTCCATTACCGCTGGTTGGCGCTCATGATGCAGTCACAAAATGGTGTGAGCGCTGGGTCAGAATTGGCACTGGTACCATCAAGAAAGAAGCAATGGCCAACAAGATTGCAAAGGCGACCGGACTAGTTCAGGACGATGTTTTGGCCGCATTGCCGCCAGGCAATGTACAAATTCTCAAAGACCACAACCTACTCAAAGCATGAAACTAAAAGTCAGGTGAATTTTCAAGAAAGAATTTCGTGCAATCTGTTCTTATCTGCTGCTTTGCGAATGCATCTTGCAATCCGGCGGCCAACACTCATATCATTCTCATTGATGTTCATGTAAGGTGAGCCGCCAACACTAACATTGCTGCCTGCAACTATGCGCGCACTTATCTCAAAGACTCGGAAATCTAGTTTGTCGGTGACGATGGCCTCAAGGCAGAATGGCCCAATCATGCCACGCGCACCCTCCTCTAACTCAAGAGACGCGGCTACTGCACCCTCACCAAGACGAAATGCTTCTGGAAGAAGTGACTCGCGCAACACCACTTCGGTGTTACCAGTCACCACAAATGAAGGCTCCAAACCCATGTCACGCAGGTCTCTGAGTGAACCTAATTTGTAGAATTCGTCAACATTTGCTTCGTCGCGGCGGTCAATTGTCAGCAATTCTAAGCGACCGATTTCTTGGCCATCTCTAGACATCATGCCTTCAACTTGGTAGCCATCATCACAAATTGGGTCGTAGAAGAATTGCATGTAGTAGCGTGTTCCCAAAATGTATTCTTGGATGGTAAAATCTTCTTCTAAGTCGACATTTCTACGGAAATCTCTGAAATTTCTAGCCACGAAATATCCTCTGCCACCTTTAGCGCCAGCGTATTTTACGATGACTGGCCCGTCAATATCGTGCGGGTCATCAATGGTTTTTGGCATTGTGCAGCCGCCCAATTCAAGCCATTCGCGTTGCGTATCTCGTCCTGCCTCCCATTTGAGGATGTGGCGGTTGCCAAAAGTCGGAACTGCTAGTGAACTGAAATTGTCTGGGCCGAGATATTCTACTAAAGAGCCGTGTGGAATAATGATGACATTGCGCGCTCTGAACCATTCTGCTTTGTCCAACATCTGATTGTAATCTTCTAACATTAGCCACTCATCTGGCTCAGCGCCTGGAAACGCTTTGAACATCTTGCGGCGACCTTCACCAACTGCAATTCCTAGCGTTCTGAAACCTTCTACACGAGCGCCGTGAAGAATTTGTAAGGCCGAATGAGACGCGACTACACCGATGGTAATCTCATCAGGATTGTACGCGGAAAGCCACTCCGCCAACTGCTCGCCGCTACCTGCCATTAGGAATGGCTGATAGGTCCACTAAATGAGCATAACGCTTCAACTAACCCAAAACGCGGGTAGAGTGGCATATTTTCCCCATGTTCTGAATCAAAGTCAACTAACGACAATTCGTTAAACCTCTACCCCTGCGGAGAGTTATGGCCGGAAGTAAGACCTACGCTGATTATCTCAACCTTCACACACTATTGAGCCTTCAAGGAGACGGGTCTAAACTTTCCAATGATGAGCAACATTTCTTGATTGTTCACCAAAACTTCGAACTATGGTTCCGCCTTGTACTGATTGAGTTACGCGCCGCTAGAACCTTACTTCTGCAAGCAACACTTCCTGAAGAGGACGTGCCGCGTATCGTACACCACCTCAAGCGATGTACTGAAGTTTTCCGCCATATGGCTAACCAATGGAAAATAATGGAGACCCTAACACCTCAAGATTTCTTGGCCTTCCGTGATGGACTGGGGACTGCATCTGGATTTGAATCATATCAAATGCGGGAACTTGAATTACTGTTGGGACTCGAAACTAGTCAACGTGTTGCAGGCATGGACCCGCTCTCTCACTTCCGTAAGTTAGCCGAGCGCGGTGGTCCGGATGCTGAAGTTCTGAAAAGGTTGGAATCTGAAGCAGCAATGCCAGCACTTGGTGATATTTTGGCAGAATGGTTGCTTCGCACACCAATTCAAGGATCGCTTGCTGGGGATAGCGGCGACGAGGAAAAAGTAAGCGAATTTGTTGATGAATATTTGGCTGTGCACAAGAAAATCGGCGATGATGCGGTCGCTAGGATGACCCGACACGGAGTTGACAATATTGAGGCAGTGTCGGCGAGATTTACTGGTGCACATGAAGCGGCCATTGATTTCCTAAAACCGGAGGGAGTGGTTTCGCGCTCTAGAGCAGGTTTGTTGTTCATCGAATCCTACCGAGAACTACCCCTTCTTGCTTGGCCAAGAATATTGGTTGACACACTAGTTGAACTTGAGGAATCGCTGGTACTTTTCCGTACCCACCATGTACGCATGGTTGAGAGACTGATTGGACGCAGAGTAGGCACTGGCGGCTCATCCGGAGTTGACTACTTGGAAGCGACACTTCAGTATCGTGTCTTTGGTGACCTCTGGGCTGTTCGTACTATTCTCATCAAGAGAGAAGAACTGCCTGAGTTGCAACAACCTGAATTCTATGGTTTTGCTTGACTGAACTGGACCTTACCGTTTGACGGTATGATTGAAAGGGCGAACCCTCGCAGTGGCAAACAATGGCAGACCCGGTTATTTGTGCAGTCGCCCGAACTCCCGTTGGTAAATTCCGTGGTGCTTTGCGAAATTATACTGCCATCGAACTCGGCTCGCTTGCTGTAACAGAACTGTTGGAGCGAGCCGACATTTCTGCGAGTTCAGGAGTAGTTGACGAAGTTCTGTTTGGACAAGTCTTGCAAGCCGGCGCTGGCCAAGCGCCTGCTCGCCAAGTTGCTTTAGGTGCTGGATTACCAAATTCAACCCCTTGCACTACCATCAACAAAGTATGCGGCTCAAGCCTGAAAGCAGTGATGATAGCCGCATCAGCGATTCGCGCAGGCGAATACGAAGTTGTAATCGCTGGAGGCATGGAATCTATGACAAATTCACCACACTTCGCTCAACAAACCGGTAGAAATGAGTATAGCGAGATGAAAAGTGTGTTGATTCACGACGGTTTATGGGATGGTTATAACGACCAGCACATGGGGAATACTGGTGAGAAAGTTGCTTGTGATTTTGACATTTCAAGGGAAGATTCCGACAAATATTCGGTCCGTTCACACAGACTCGCAAACCAGTCTTGGGAAAGTGGTTTGTTTGAGTGGGAGGCTTTTCCTGTTCAAGGGGTTGACAAGGATGGAAATCCAATAATGTTGGTCAATGACCAGGGAATACGTGAATCTACTGATGTAACTGAGTTAGGTGCGTTGAAACCTGTTTTTGATGATGCAGGACAAGTTACTGCAGGAAATGCCAGTCAAATTTCCGATGGTGCTTCTGCGGTGCTAGTAGTTAGTCGTGACCGAGCTCTGGCAGAAGGATGGGAAATCCTAGCCTCAATTGTTGACCAAACGACTTCTGGACTTGCACCTGCTGATGTGATGGCGGCGCCTATTTCAGCAGTTAGAGCGCTGTTGGAGAGAAATAATTTGACTATGGACGACATTGATGTTGTAGAGCACAACGAAGCTTTTGGAGCAGCAAGTTGTGCAGTTGCCAAAGAATTGGATATTCCTTATGAAAAGTTCAATGTTCACGGTGGTGCTATCGCAATTGGACATCCATTAGGCTCAACTGGAACTCGCTGTCTAATGACTCTAATCAATGCCCTTAGAACAACTGGTGGCAGTAATGGAATTGTGACAATATGCCTTGGCGGCGGCAATGCTGTCGCCGTATTAATCTCAATTTGATTAATGACTTGATTCAATCCAAGTGTGGATCGACATCAATTGGGATGAGATGCTTCTCATACTCTAATGTTGCAATCTTGAGTGGGTCAAGAACGAAACGAACGTTGGCTTCTTCAACCCCGTAAAGTGAGACTAACTCCTCTCGGAAATTAACTCGTAACTCTTCTTCGGTTGCATAAAGTGGCGCACCCATGCTGATTTGCAGGGCTCGTGAACCAATGATTCTTGCCTTTTCAAAACGGGTGTGTGGTCTCTTTGGTTTTACCATTGGCTATCACCTACAGACAATGTCTGTGCGATTAAGGCGAGAGCCCCTCTTTGATAAGCCATTCGGGTTCGATTAGCAATCATTCTTCCCCGTCATGTGATTGTGGTGGTGCTTGCTGCTTGCGGAAAAGTACCGGAACAGTATGTCGCATAGGAATCAAAGCGAGAATGAAAATTAGTATTGAAAATACTGCAATAAATTTGGGTGAAAGCGAGCGAACGCTTTCTGGTTCATCCCACGTATCGGCTAACTCACCGAACAAGGGAATTTCAGAACCTGCCTCAAGGGTGACTTCACCTGACACCCTAACTATTGCTGTCAATGATAGATTTCCTGCACCTGTTTGATTCACAGAAAAGGTCTGCTCATTCTCGCCGCCTAAATTTGTCAATCCACTTCGCACAACTTTGTCAATAGTTTGGGTTGTGCCTGGCCAAAGCACCCCATCTTGACTAATTATAAAGTCAACTTTTACATCTTGCTGGGAGGTTAAATTCCAATTTATCGTGACATTGTCGTCAGCCATTTGCCAAGTGAATTCAAGGTTAGTGCTACCTTGTCTTGGCAGATTGTTTGCAGATAAGTTTGATAGTAGGGATTGCAGGTCTGTTACCTGTTTATCACCCAATAAAGACCAGTGGCCATCAACGATGATTGAGGGGTATCCGCTAAGATTGTAATTCTCATAAACTTCTGAACTTACACTTGTTGCTAACTCATCAGGGCTGTCAAGAGATGGATGAAAGGCTATTGTCTTGACACCAGGCCACCACGTCTCTAATTCTTCGACTTCATCTTCTGCAACACGACATGGAGCACACCACGTCGCAGTATGGAGTTCAACAAGATGCGGTGAATGTTCGGCATTACTTGAATTTCCAGAACCATCGTAAATTGGCATAGACATCACCATGACTACTTCACCAGGTAAGAAAGACACACCCTCACTGCTTGCTAATGCAGGAGTTGTTACTGGGCTAACAGAAATTATTGAAGAGAGCAAAATCAGCATCGCGGCGAGCAAAATTCCTAATTGATTGCTCGCCATCTAAAACAGTCGCGGCCGTTTGTTGATATAGCGGCTACCATAACGAGTGTGCATGGGGAACTGGTTGCGCGCTTGCAACATCCCACTACTTCTCGGTGTTATGGCATTGGCTGTTATCCTAGCCGGTGGATTTGTCAGAATCAATGACGCTGGGGAATCATGCCCTGACTGGCCAACTTGTTTTGGCACCCTTGGCTTTGATGTCAGTGAAGCGGACCAAACAGCATGGTACGAAAGTACTGGTGAATACGATTCACGCGGCGAAAATTACCGCTACACATCGTTTGAAATATTCACAGAATGGTTTCACCGACTGCTAGCAACTGGTTCAGGCGCAGTCGTACTTGTTGGCCTGTACAAGGTTTACAAAAACCGGGAAAAACTTTCTGATGAAAATTGGTTTGCCGCCAAAACCGCCCTCATCATCGTCCTTGCACAAGGCGGTCTTGGTGCCATGACTGTCTACTTTGACAATCACTCTTGGTCAGTTGTACTGCACCTAATTTTCGCTCTTATTTACACCATTTGGCTGTTTTACTGGTGGTTGCTCTGGTTACGGGATGTTGGTGAATTCCCCAAATGGGCGACTCTTTCAAGCACTATATCTAGTGAAGAAAAGAAGAACTTCGGGATTTTCACTCTTGGCGCTTTACCCGTACTCTTACTCGGAGTTTGGGTGGCGACGGGCGGCGGAGGTTCATTCAACACGGGCTGTTCGGTGGGCTGGTGGCAGGGATGGCCACTCTGTCAAGGATCACTTATTCCTGATATTTTGGGAAATATTGCTGTGTTCGTCGCATGGATTCACAGGGTCGCTGTTTTGCTAGTTGCTATTTGGCTGGTGAAGGGTTATATTGACCTAAAGAATAGACTTAATGGAGAAGCAAAAAACCTACAACTGGCTTTTGGTGTCGCTGTTTTAGCATTTTTTGCCAACATCTTGGTCGGTGCATCTTATGTGATTTTGGCGGCTGGAGACGGATTCCCTGAACTCCTTTCTTTGGCACATCTGTCATTTGGAACTGATGTAGTTCTCCTATTAGGGCTAGGATACACAATTTGCCACCTAAATGAGACGGCTGATTGATAGACGGGCGGCTTTCCGAGTCGGTTTGATGGCAGAGGCCGCACCTGAAATTGACAGTACTAGCACCATCGGTGCCTTAGTTGCTTTAACTAAGCCAGTGGTAATTTCGTTACTTCAAGTGACGGCACTTTCAGCAGTTCTGGTACATGACATAATTCAGTACCATCTCGGTAATGGATTTGATGTAATGGCCACATTGTGGACTTGTTTTGTAGTCTTTGTTGGTGGCTTTCTCACTGCTGGAGGTGCTAATTCAATCAATATGTGGTATGATGCCGATATTGACCCATTTATGGGGCGCACTGCTGAGCGCCCAGTGCCATCCGGAAATGTGACGGCAAGTACCGCATTACTGCTAGGAATATTTTTGGCAATTATTGGTACTATTTGGCTGATTGAAATGGCCAACGCAGTGGCCGCATTCTGGGCCGCTTTCAGCGTGTTATTCTATGTGATAATTTACACCATCTGGCTAAAACGACGGACTAGCCAAAATATTGTGATCGGTGGAATTGCGGGTTCAACACCACCTCTCATTGGTTGGGCAGCAGCAAATGAATCCTTGACAATGTCTCATGCTTTTGATTTTGGTGCCGTCCTAAATCTTGGAGCAGCACTACCTTGGCTAATGTTCATGCTCATTTTCTTATGGACACCGCCGCACTTTTGGGCTCTAGCACTATTCCGTGACCGCGAGTATTCACTGGCGAAAGTCCCAATGCTGCCATCGGTAAAGGGTGGTAAACATACGATTTCAGAGATGCGAGTTTACACTGCACTGCTCATAGGAATATCTGCCATGTTCATCGACCCGATTATGTGGGGTTTTCCACGTGATGATGTGTGGAGTACGGGCTGGGCAATTTCGACGACTTACTTTGCGTGGGCATTACTCCTGGGTGTTTGGTATAACCAATCAGTTCTCAACATTGACCTCAGAGAACCGCGCGACGAAAAGGGAAAAATACCGTCAGCGTTCTCTTCTTTCCTGATTTCAATGAAGTACCTTGCACTATTGTTTGTAACAATGGTGATGGTTGTAGCATCATTCTATGTTGGATTGATTTTACTTGCGAGTTGTGCGATGCGTGAAGTCTACAAACTTTGGAAACATGACCCAAAAAATAGTCTTGAAACACGAACGAAACCAGTCGCGTCAATAACTGAATGAGTCGCTGAGTTCACAAATGCTTAGCACATTACTTGTCACTAATTCAGTCGTTGAGTCTTTTCCAAATAATGCTGGAAAATACGCCGAGATCGCAAATGATTAGCACAATACTTGTCACTAATTGAGTCGTTGAGTCTTTACCAAAGGAGGGCCTCTGCCCGCTTGCGGGCGCAGGCTGTGCGACCACATTGGTGATTTACAATGCAAGAGAGCGACCTTGTTTATGATTGGAATGTAGTTAACTACGATTTCAATAGAAATTCATCAAACCACCCACACGGTGTATGGTTTGACGATGAAACTTTGCGCGACGGACTACAGAGTCCGAGCGCTAGAAATCCAACAATTGAACAAAAAATTGAGTTGTTGAATTACATGGAAAAACTTGGCATACAGAAAGTAGACCTTGGACTGCCAGGAGCAGGCCCTTTCCATATTGGCCACATTGATGCAATGCTGGAAGAGATTTCAACCAATGATTTCCAAATTCGGCCTGGTTGCGCGGTTCGCACCATGATTGGTGATATTGAACCGCTTGTAGATTTGCAAGCAAAACACGAGATGCAGATTCAGGCGAGTGCCTTCCTTGGCACCTCGCCCATTCGTCAATACGCAGAGAATTGGACGATGGAAAAGATTCTATCAACTGCTGAAAAAGCGGTTACATTCGCTGTTGACAATGATATTCCAGTCATGTTTGTGACTGAAGATACAACCCGTTCAAAGCCGGATGAAATCAAGCAAGTTTACACCCGCGCAATAGAGTTGGGTGCGGACAGAATTTGCGTTTGCGACACTTGCGGACATGTGACTCCGAACGGCGTGACACAGTTACTAGGTTTCATTCAGGATGAGGTAATTCCTGATGCTGGGGTGAAAAGACGGGATATTGAGGTGAACTGGCATGGGCATCAAGACCGGGGTTTGGGGGTTGCCAACAATTTGGCGGCAGTCGAGGCTGGAGCTGATGTGATTCACGGCACTGCTTTAGGAGTTGGTGAAAGGGCAGGTAATGCACCGCTAGACCAGACCTTGGTAAATCTCAGTTTGATGGGTGTTATCGAAAATGATTTGACTTTACTCAATGAGTATATGCGCAAGGCGCATGAATATGTTGAAGTTGCGCTGCCGCGCAATTACCCAGTGTTTGGTGCTGATGCTTTTGAGACTGGGACTGGAGTCCACGCGTCAGCAGTCATCAAAGCGATGAAAAAAGGTGACCATTGGTTGGCTGACCGAGTTTATTCAGGGGTACCTGCCAACGATTTTGGTTTGGAGCAAGTGATCCGAATTGGCCACATGTCAGGAAGGTCAAACATCATTTATTGGCTAGGGAAAAATGGGTACGATGTAAATGATGATTTGGTAGCGCATCTGTTTGAGATTGCAAAGAACCAGCGCCGATTAATGAAGGACGAGGAAGTCCACGCGGCTATCGCTGATTTTCAAGCAGAATAGGTCACTTTTCAGTACTATTCTCAATACCCATACTTGGCCCTTACAAGGGTAAGTGCTAATTGGGACCTGAGTGGCGTTTGGGTTATGCGATGGGGTTTTGTTGTCACTTTGCTGATACTCTCAACCCTTGCCCCCTTAGCAAACGCCTTCGAACCAGTAAAAGAGAATGTCTCGATGTTAGGCGCACCCCTTTCTGATGATATGGAGGATGCATCTATCACATACGGTTTTTCACCGGCTGTAAGATCTGCCTTTGCAAGAGTTAGTGATTTGTCACAATATTCCGATGCTGAACTGAATGGCGTAGAACAGTGGGTAGTAGTCAGCGCAACTCCTCTAGGGAAGGAGGCTCGTGACTTGGCAAACACTTGGATTATTGATGTTGAAGATATGCCCATCTATGCAACACATGGGTCTGATGGAGTGGCAGCAAAATTTGCTGATATGCAATCTGCTGGAGTGATTGAAGTCGCGTATCCATTGGTGCAGTGGACCGCTTCAAAGAAGATGATTCCAAATGATACAAAATTTTCCGACCAATGGCATTTACAAAATACCGGCCAAACAAGTGGAACAACTGGTGAAGATGTCAACATCACTAGTGTGTGGGATAATTACACCGGTGCGGGCGTAGTTATCGGAATTGTTGATGACGGGCTTGATTGGGACCATCCAGATTTGGATGATTATTATCAGAGTGCTCTTGACTACGATTATTGCGGAAATGATGGTGACCCAAGCCCATCAAACTGGGATGGTCACGGTACATCTGCGGCTGGTGTCGCTGCTGCAGTTGGCAACAACAGCATTGGAGTTTCAGGAGCGGCGCCCCAAGCCGGTCTTGCTGGTTTGCAATTGATTTCCTGCTCACTATCTGACTCAAAAGAAGCAAACGCCATTACTCATCTTTCTCAATCAATTGACATCTATTCAAATTCATGGGGCCCAAGTGATAATGGCTACACATTGGAAGCACCTGGCCCATTGATGTTGGCTGGATTTGAATCCGATGCTTACCAAGGCCGCTCAGGCCTAGGCAACATCATCACATGGGCGGCCGGAAATGGCCTTGCAAATGACGATGACTCAAATTATGACGGCTATGCCAATAGCCGCTTCACTATCGCCGTGGCCGCAACCACTCATTACGGAGACAACGCATGGTATTCTGAACCAGGCGATAACATCCTAGTTGCCGCCCCTTCAGATGGGGATGGTGAAGGAATCACAACAACCGACATTGAAGGTTCAGGCGGCTACACTAACAACGACTACAACGATAATTTCGGTGGCACATCCTCTGCAACCCCTCTTGTCTCAGGCGTAATTGCACTCATGTTGGAGGCGAACTCTAACCTCACTTGGAGAGATGTTCAACATGTGTTAGTCAACTCAGCGCGCGTCAACGATGCGTCAGATGGGTCATGGAACATCAATGGAGCGGGACACGATGTCAGCCACAAATACGGATATGGAGTGATAGACGCTGGAGCCGCTGTCGCTCTAGCAAAAAACTGGACAAATGTCGGAAATGAGAGCAACTACACGAGCGGAATGCAGATTTTAGGCGCTTCAATTCCTGATGCAACCGGTACCGCGACAACAGATACCATCACAATGAGTCAAGATTTATTGCTTGAATCCGTTGACGTGATTGTTGATATTGACCACAACAACCGAGGCGACCTTGAAATCATATTGACTTCACCGAGCGGTACAGAATCATACCTAGCCACTGAGCACAATGACAACGGTAACGACTACAACAACTGGATGTTTTCTTCAGTCCACTTTTGGGATGAAGGAAGTGTCGGGAATTGGACTATTAGCGTTGAAGACAAGGATAGTGGCACTTCTGGCACCTTCGACGATTGGGAATTAATCATCCACGGCACAGAACTGAGCCGCGACAGCGATTTGGATGGCCTCCTTGATGATGCTGAAACCGACAATTACAGCACCGACCCATTTGACAACGATACAGATGATGACTTCCTCAACGATGGCTTGGAAGTTTTGACCTACGGAACCGACCCACTCAACCCGGACAGTGATGGTGATGGTCTACTCGACGGCGTGGAGGTTTTTGTCAATGGAACTGACCCTCTTAACAACGACACTGATGGTGATGGAATGCTAGACGGATACGAAGTTTACACCTCTTTTTCAGACCCATTATTCTACGATAATGACAGCGATTCTGACGGCTGGTATTGGTTTGAGGATTGTGATGAATCTGACTGGTGGGTTTTTCCCGGAGCCCCCGAAGAATTGGACAACCGGGATAACGATTGCGACGAAGAAATTGATGAAGGATTCAACCAATCTGACTTTGATAGTGACGGCCTGAGCGACTGGGCTGAATACCACTTTTACAATACCGGTTATTGGCATTGGGACACCGATGGAGATGGGCTTTCTGACGGTGACGAAGTGCTAAATTGGAGCAGTGACCCACTATTTTTTGACAATGATACAGACCAAGATGGCTGGTACTGGTTCGCTGACTGTAACGACACCAATCCCTCACTCTTCCCAGGTAACCCCGAACTCCTAGACGGTATTGACAACGATTGTGATGATGATATTGACGAGGACTTCTATGGCCAAGACAGCGATGGAGATGGACTGTTTGACTTGGACGAATTCAAACTGATTGGCACAGACCCCTTCCACAATGACACCGACCGAGATGGGTTGTTTGATGGGGATGAACTGCTGGTCACACACACTGACCCACTATGGCCTGACTTAGACGAAGATGAGGATGGATTCCGCTGGTTCGACGATTGTGACGATAATGACTCCTCACGCTCACCAAATACAAATGAAACATGGAATTGGATTGATGATGATTGTGATGGTGACATCGATAACGATGTGAACCGCTCTGCTCATCTCCAGTGGTATGTTCAACCAACCCCGCTCAATAACTCAAGTTCAATCTTGAACAGTTCCTATCAGAAATTTATAATGCTGGTCTGGGTTGAAAACGTGTCTTTCACCATTCCCGACTTGTTGAACAACTCAGTAGTGAACTGGACTCTGACATGGCCCGATGGTTCACAAACATCAATCATTGGTGAATACATCATTGATTCTGGTAATGAGGGCCTAGTTTACAGCACCGATTCAATCGACTGTTCAGAACCACTTGGATACTCGGCTATTGAGCAAGTGCTCTGTCCTAGACACAACGAGACTGTCGGACCTTGGGTCGTAACCTTCACTCTGGGTGATGGGGAAGAGGTGGTAGAGCGTAGTTGGCCTTTGTTCTTCGAGGTCTGGAACCCGCCTGTTGAAAAGCCGATTGATGATGGAATCAATGGTGATGGCAACACTGATGGCGCCACAAACAACGAATCTGGTGAACTTGGTTTAGGTGACTCAACCATTTCAAATGAAATTGTTATCGGATTGGGGGCTGTCCTCGTTCTTCTCATAGTATTCATGATGGTAACTCGGAAAAAACCACCAAAAGGACGACCAAGACCGAGACCAAGGCCGATATTACTTCGGTGATAAATTCTCAAAATATTGAGGTGCCGAAAAAGATTGAGAAAGCAGCTGCACCAAGCACCACGACCACTGTAATTCCAACAAGAACCCAACTGACAACTTCAGTTAACTGCTTAGCATGCTCATGTTCAGCAGGAGTGGTATCTAATCGACGGTCACCTTTAGCGGCTCTAGTTGCCTTGGCGATGTCCTCTGTTATTTGGGTTGAATCTGATTTTTTACGGAGGTTTTCCAGTGAGTCATCCTCAATCATCTCGGCTAACTTACTTTCAACCTCAGATTCTAATATTGACTCTTCTGCAGGAGTCCAACCAACCTCTTCCATGTTCTCTCCTCACATTGGCGAAATACATGGAACTATTCAAAACATACTACCAAAATATTAGACTTGAACTTTCAAAAACTAATGAGAATTATCAAAATTCTTCTTCGGAATCCTCTTCTTCGGCAGCCGCTGCGGATAATCCTTGACTTTCTTGCGGCCAATCTTTTTGCCATTCGGAGTCAACATCTCCACCTTGCCATTGCCCCTGAATCGATATCTCATCTACTTCATATTCCTCACGCCATGGAGGGTCAGCAACACTGCCACTAACTATCAGACGATTTTTCTCATCAAGTTGACTTTTGACTAATTTCACACCTCTAGAAATCGGCAGTAAATGACCCACTGGAGTCCCAGCAGTCACGAACGGATTTGTTGCAGAACAAATCAGAAGACCTCGTTCCGGAGACAATATATCTGCACTCATCCCTGGTTTATGTGGGTCAACTATTCGACCAATGATGTCTCCTTTTTCAACAAATGAACCCGATTGTACAAACATGTCAACAAGTCCACCTTCTTCTGAGCGAATCCAAGTTGAGCCAGAAGCTAGCAAGCGGAAACGCGGTCGATTCGGATAGCCAGGGATTACCTTCAATGAGCGTAGCACGTTGAGAACGCCATACACTGCCACCTTCACTGCTTCGTGATCGGTCATAGTAGCACCTCCACCTTCGTAGGTGATGGCCCCAATACCTTCCTCTGTGGCATTTCTTCTTAGCGTCCCTCGTGGCCCCTTTGAATCAAGTACAACTTCAACACCAAATGCCCTAGCCACCCTATTACTCTCAGGATGAGCGAGATTTGCTCTTACTTGTGGCAAATTTGTCCTACCCCTGGCCGCAGAGTGTAAGTCAAGTAAGTAATCAGTTGAAATGATGAGGTTTTCCCAAATTTTGTCAGCAACTCGGCTGGTGGTGTTACCCTCAACTGTTCCGGGAAATTGACGATTAAGGTCGCGCCCATCTGGGAAATATCGATTATGTCTCCTATATCCAGGAGGGTTTAGAACCGGAACAATGCGAATTGTACCAGCCATAGCAGATGGGTCTAGAGCACGACCTATCCCGGTCATTGACTCTTGGCATAGCATACTACAAGCAAGTGGACCAACTAATTCATCCCCGTGAATTGCCCCTGTGATTGTCACCACTGGCCCTGGACGGGCTCCATGAATGACTGTGATGGGAGTATCCCAACTCTCACCGAGATTAACATCAAGAAGTGGCATTGAGATTCGCCGAATCGAATTGGGTTTTACCCTCTTATTTGTGATACGATGCTGTTTTGCACCTTCAGCGCGGTCCCAATCTCTGCGTTTTCTTCTCTTTGCCTTGGATAGTGATTTCGCAATAGTAGCGCGGCGCTCTTTAGGAATTTGATTACTAACTTTGAGCGTTGTCTTTTGCGCCTTAGCCACTTTTGGCTTTGATTCGGCCTTGGTTTTAGTTTTTGATTTAGATTTTGATTTTTTTGAGGGTGTTTTCGCTACCGTGGTTACTTTTTTGGCCTCAGGCTTTGAATCCTTTACTGAATTGGCTTTTTGCTTTGATTCAACCTTGATTTTAGTTTTTGAGGGTGTTTTGGGTTTTGATTTAGATTTTGATTGTGATTTCTTAGCCGATATTTTTGTTTCTGCGGTTACTTTTGTGGCCTTAGTTTCCTTTTTAGGCGCCTTCTGAGCGCTATCAATATCGGTTGAATCAGAGTCATCTTTTGCCGGCATGAAATCTCACCTATCCAAGCCGCAGCGACTCCGCTATCTGTTGCTGATGGTGTTTAATCAAAAAGCCGCCGATAAAATTCTCTTCAAAATCATGTATTTGTCACCCCCATAGAGGGGCAAAAAAGATGGGTGGCCCGCATAGCGGCTAGGTGATGGCTGAGGCAGAGAAGGGTGTTCAGAGAGAATTTGCACCAACCTCAATCTGTTTCGGTTGTGGGCCTGCAAATCAAAAAGGATTGAAAATAAATTCAACTAGAACTGAAGATGGTTTGGAATTGTGGTTTACTACATCGGATGAACATCAGGCCTTTCCCGGCATGGTAAATGGCGGAATTATCGGGACTTTACTTGATTGCCATGGCAATTGGACTGCTGCAATAGCAATAATGGATGCGAGTGGCGACAGTGAACCACCTTGTACTGTCACAGCATCTTACACTGTTCAACTCCGTCGACCCACACCTGTAAATGTACCACTGCACGTAACTGCGAGGGTGAGTGAACTTGCGGGTGATCGCGCAAATGTTGAGATGGAGTTACACGCTGAGGGAAAACTCTGTGCTAAAGGAAAGGGGCTGTTTGTCGCTGTTACTGAGGGGCACCCTGCTTTCCACAGATGGAGTTGAAGGACATTGGCAGATACATCACTTGAATTCCTACGATTTCGAGTGATAGGCATTATGTCACAGATGGAGTCTCTCAATGAAAAAAACCTACAAGCATTGGCAAGCGTGCCTTTGGGACGCTTACGCCGAAATGCAACAAGACTCCATGGTGTTTGTCGCTACAACAAAGGTGTAGACAAGCGAGATGTAAATCTCTCTCCGAGTGATGTTAGAGAGGTTGCATTACATCCTGAATCCCTGAAAAGTGAATGGCTTCAATATGCTGAGTTTCTGATGTATCATGAATTTCTTCACGCTCTTGGTCATGGTGGCCATGACAGAGGGTTCCGACATTTAGAAGCCCAATGGCCTGACAAAGAAGCAAAACAGATGGGTGTCAATTTTGCAGTTCACTTGCGAAAGCACAATGCAAAATTTGCTTGGAAATGTCCAACTTGTGATTGGCAAACTGAGCGCTCAGTGCGCTCTGCGGGCCGCTACCTTTGTCGCAGTTGTAAGGTGAAATTAGTTGATTGCGTTTTGACGGCAAATTAATGCTGATTTCATAAACGATTTAGAACATTCTTCATTACTGCGATTGCACACCATTCTATTTGATGGTGAAGCCTTGCTCTCTAAAACGCGGCTTTGCGACCAGTATTCTATTAGTTCTGATTCTCGGGTTTTTGTCTCCAACAACAACAGCAGAACTCTCACAGACAACCACTACTCTCAACCTATCTTGCTTGTCTGATTCAAGTTGCCTGCTTGATAATACTGAAATCGGGGTAGATGTAATGTCTCGGCAAGAGGATTCTGCATCTCCGCTGTCCCCAAAGACTGTGAAAATTGAATTCATCATGAATCCAGAGCAAATCCATCTCGCTTTGCTACCAACGATGATTGATGAATTGGTGATTGACTTTCGTATTCGTGAGGATACTGCAGGAGTGAGTTCTCCTGACTTAGTGGTTGAATTCTGGGCTGGGCCAAGTAGCAATAGTTGGACTCTAACAGGAGGTAGCCCAACTTCACCAAAAATCGGCACTTATCAATTAGATGATGCTGAACTAGATCTTTCACGCGGCCGGTTAGTACGACCTGGCGATGGGGTTGGACTTTCAATATCATTTGAAATTACTGAACCTACAACTTGGGAATTATACCTTAGAGGTGAATCTAGGATTATCATCCCAATTGAATGGAGTGTAGACATTGCTTCAGCGAATGTCGATGAGCCGAGTAGTGCAAGCAATCCAGTTATTGTTGATGATGTTGAAACGTTATCAAAAGGTGCACTTTTAGACGCTGACCAAGACTGTTTTAGATTCCAACTACCAGACCATTTGAGAGCAATGACGATGGTCATACATTGGACCTCAGTACCACTTGAGATTGAGCAACCTCACACCCCACCTGAGTTGATTAGAGAAGGAGGAAAAACTCCTCGTAATCCAGCAGTAAAAACCACTTTTGAAGCAGGTCAACAAATTACCGAAATTTTCTATGAAGACCCCCCTGATGGAAGTTATTTGGCTTGCTGGTCGGGCGAGAATAATCATTTTCAAGAATATGCGTGGTTCGGAAGATTATCTCATGAGGGATTGGGAAGTGCCTCTCCTACACAATTCTCAGGAGATGCAAATTGGCTCGCGGGTGAGGCGTGGGTCGGCGAAGTAGAACAAACCTCAGAAGGGATAGGTTCACACGGATTGACACTGACAATTGGCTTAATTGGCACGATTGCCGGGTTATTGGGCTATACAATCCCTAGCAACAATCCTTGGTCAAAGCGTTATATTCTGCCTGTAGCACTATTGTTGTTGATTGTTGGCGGCGTTACCTCACCACTTGTGGGGATGACAGGAGAGGCGCCTCTTGAAGGTGAATTGACTCTTGATGAGGTGCTAGCAAATCGTATGGCAACAGTTGATGACGCTGGTCAATCAGAATCAAATGCGAATGCTGCAGCAGGATTCTTTGGGTTGGAATCTGGTGAAATTCTGTCTCTCAGGATGCATATTACAGGAGTTCACCCAACCGGTGATGGCAGGTGGCAAATTCACACGGAAGAAATGGAAAATATCAGACTTGATAGCCATGTATTCGGTTGGGTTAGTAATCATCCAATGGGTGCAACTGATGAGGTGAGATTCATCTTGCAGGCAGGCCGTTCTCTCACCCTTGACTTACTGATGTTAGAGGCTTTACTCGTTGTAGATGAGAAGCCCGCTGGAGAATTAATACATATTGAATGGCGAATGGCATCTACACAACCTGCTGGCTCTGCCACCGAGCCAATCTGGTCAACTCGGCCTGACTCTATTTCTTCCACTGATTGGTCAACACTTCAGGATGAACTATATCCACAATTATTGACGATTTCATATTGTGACTGTGGAATTGATGGAATGGAGGTAAGTTGGAGGTCAAGCGACATCTTTGATGCTAATAGTATCCCTCAAGTTGAAGGGATTTCAGTTGCCACTGGATTAGTATCTAATGAGAATATGTGGCTTGCTTGTGGTATCGGTTTACTGCTATTTGCTGGCGCAATTGAATATT
>Ga0209089_10000851_pt1 | contig 27874 bp, 14 predicted proteins | sample ArcticOcean_MG_C_FD_187431 | JGI IMG/M metagenome (GOLD analysis project Ga0209089, IMG submission 187431) | Marine microbial communities from western Arctic Ocean - ArcticOcean_MG_CB2_150 (SPAdes) (version 2) | ecosystem: Environmental > Aquatic > Marine > Oceanic | place: Arctic Ocean: Canada... | reverse complement strand
GGGGCTGTCGATTTAATCGGGGCGATTGTCCCTGGCTGTTTGTCGACCATCGCGCTATCCTCCCGGTGGTTTCAGCCGGGAGGCTCCAATGGGAATTCATGGACGATGGGCCAAGGCGCCTATTGCTCGCGAGCAGCGGACGTTGCTCGCTCCGACTCTGGATGATGTCGTCGCACACAACGACGAAGTGCGCGTGCTTGATGAGATTCTCAGGTCCCTCGACTGGTCCAAATGGGAGCAGCATTATTCCGCCACGCGCGGGAGACCACCGATCCATCCCCGTGTCATGGCCGGGATTGTGCTCTATGGACTCATGCGACGCGTGCGTTCCAGTCGCGTTCTGGAATACATGTGCCTGCGGAATATTGACTTCCTGTGGCTCGCCGAAGGACACCAGCCTGACCACAGCACGCTGTGTCACTTCCGTAACGCTCACGAAGTTGAGCTCCGCGGACTGTTCCGGAAAGTCTGCACCATCGCAATGACGCTGGGGCTGATTCGGCTGGGTGAAGTCGGCTTCGACGGGACGCGGGTCAAGGCGTCCAACAGTCGCTATGGAACTCGCGGACGTGAGTGGATCGAGAAGAAGCTGGCAGAACTCGACGGGCTTTATACCGAGCTGCTGGCCGAGGCGCGGGCGGCTGATCAGCAGGACCTGTTCGAGCCGTCCACCGGTGGTCTGGTCAGTGGACCTCTGGCGGACGCCCAGCATCGACGCGACAAGCTGCAGGCGGCACTCGGGGAACTCGAGCTGATCGAAGCGTCCCGTGCCGCGAACGGACTGGACCCAAAGACGGCCCAGCTTCCGATGACAGATACCGACTCGCGCGTGATGCCCAACAAGGAAGGCGGCTTCGCTCCCAACTTCACGCCGACGTGTGTGACTGATGAAAGCGGATTCGTGATCGACGCGGACGTCTGCAACACGGTCAACGAATCGAGCGAGACACTCCCCTCGATCGACCGGGTCATCGACACGTTTGGGGAAGCACCGGACAGTCTCGCTGTGGATGGTGGCATGTCGGGCGGCGCCGTGCTGGCGGGCATCGAAGACAGAGGCATCGCGGCGCACGCTCCGGTGGTTTCTAATAAACCAGGAGCAGACCATCCGGCGAATCGTGACGACATGAGGACCGCCGTCTCCGAAGATATGTGGGCAGAGCTGCCGCTGGCTCCGAATCAGAAACTCGACCGGACCTGTTTCCAGTACGACGCAGAGGCGGACCAGTACTTTTGTCCGATGGGCCAGACTCTGCATCGGACGGGCACGGAAACCCGCGGTGGAACAAAGTGGACGCGGTATCGGAGCGACTCGTGTGCGGGCTGTCCGCTGGCGTCGAAGTGCCTGACGGTGAAAGTGAAAGACGGTGTCAGCGAGGCGTCTGCGCTGGCAGCTCATCGGGGCCGCACGCTGCGCCGTTCCGAACATGAAGCCGTTCACGAACGAGTCGCGGCTCGAGTCGCAACCGCACAGTCGCAACCGCACAGGGGCGAGCGATTCTGAACCGTCGCTCTCAGATATCCGAGACGCCGTTCGGCTGGCTCAAAGGAGTGCTGGGGCTGCGTCAGTTCCTGCATCGCGGGATTGAGAAGGTGCGGATGGAATGGACCTGGGCGTGTACGGCCCTGAATCTGGGCAAGCTCGTGCGCGCGATCCAGCGGATGCGGTCCGAGTTCGCGGCACTTGAGTGTGATCCAGGCGCATAATGCCGTTGTCAGAGCCCCTCGGGCTCTGAATTGACGCCCACGACGACACTGTGGTCTCGAAATCACCACTCCGCGATCCTCCCGCTCAAAAATTCGCGTTCCGCCACTTCGCGACAAATCCCGCCCCGACCCCGGCGCCACCCCAGCACGCAACCCGATACAGTGCTACAACCTTTTTTCGACAGCCCCCAAGGACCGGTTCCTACGGGCCGGATGTTCAAGTACTTCGGCCGGTGGAACCGGCCCTACTCGTCTCGGACGGGCCACAAGAGGTCTCGGTCGGACAAGCACCTCTCCAGCGGAACCAGAGACGTCCTGCCGCTGCGCGGCCCTGTTTGCAAGCAAACATGGCCACCCGCGTATCTCGGATGACTGTCCGCTCAGGCACTCGCCCCGCAACCACTTTTGGCTTCGCCCCGGCGGTTGCAGAGCAACCGCCGCCACCCCTTGGACGCTCTATGCAGCCTGGGCGCTTTCCGATGGTCCTGTCGTTCGGATTTCGCCGTCTTCTCCGACGTCTTCAAAGCTGACTGTGAGGCGTTTTGAGACGCCTGACTGCTCCATTGTCACTCCGTAGAGGACGTCTGCGACGGTCATTGTGCGCTTGCGGTGCGTGATCATGATGAACTGCGTTGTGTCGCGGAACTCGTGGATCATGGTGGCGTATCGCTCGACGTTTGCGTCGTCGAGGGCTGCGTCGACTTCGTCCAGGATGCAGAACGGGCTCGGGCGGCTGCGGAAGATGGACAGCAGCAGGGCTGCCGCGGTCATTGTTTTTTCGCCGCCGCTTAGTAGAGAGATGCTGCGCAGTTCTTTGCCGGGCGGGCGGGCCACGATTTCGATGCCGCACTCCAGAACGTCGTCCGGATCTTCCAGGATGATGTCGCCGTCGCCGCCGCCAAACAGACGTCGGAACAGTTCGCGGAATTCGCCGCGGATCGTTTCAAACGACTCCGTAAACATCCGCCGACTCTCGGCGTTGATGCGGCGGATGATGTCTTCCAGTGTGGCTTTGGCTTCGGTCAGATCCTGGAACTGGCTGTTGAAGTGCTCAAAGCGACTTTCCAGTTCGTCGAGGTGTTCGAGACTTTCCGTGTTCACGCTGCCGATCGATTTCAGTTTTCGACGAAGTCGATTAACGCGTTCTTCCAGCTCGTCACGCACGTCTTCGAAACGCGTGCCGCCCACTTCAGTGTGAACGAGTTCTTCAGGTGTCAGACTCGAGACGTCGGACTCGAGTTCAGCAGCATTGATGGATTCTCCGCTTGCTTCGTCAGCGTCAGTTTCTGCGTCGTCAAGTGCCCATTCGCCGTCATCTTCTTCGGCGACATCGTGACCGGCTTCGACGTCTGCGTCCGATTCCACATTGTCGGATTCGATCTCACCGTCTGGCCCGGTGTCTGGTTCAGATTCAACGTCTTCGTTGTCTGGATTATCCAGTAGGCCGCGTTCGATCAGGAACTCCCGGAACGCGGATGCGTCTGACGCGACGACTTCTTCAAGACTGCGATTGAATTCTTCTTCGATCCGCTCGCCGGATGTCGACAGGCGGTGTCGCATGTCGCGCACCTGCAATTCCTGCTCGTGCTGTCGATCCGCGACCGCGCGGCGCTCCTGCCGGATGCGGTTGTCTTCTTCGACAAGCTGACCTCGTACGTCGCGCAGCCGGCGTTTCTCCTGCGACTGTTCCCGCACGATGGCGGTGCTCTGCTCCGCCTGAATCGCCAGGCTGGCGAGTTCTGAGTTCGTATTCAATACGACCAGCACCGAGGCGCGGCGACGCTGATCGAGTGCGTCAATGCGGCGAGTGATCTCCTCGAGTTGCTCCTGCTGTCCGGTCTGCTCTTCCTGTAACCGCTGGGATTCTGCCTGCAGGCTTTCGCGACGTTCCGTCTGACGGGCCAGTCTGAGACGGTCTTCGGTCTGAGCCTGAATCAAACGGTTGCGCTCGTGCTCGAATTCAATCAGTTCACTTTCGAGGCGTGCGGTTTCGCTGTCCGCCTGCTGTTCGGCAAGTTCCACCTGATTCAACTGCTCGAAGTGTTCCGCCAGCTCAGTCTGGGCGGCTTCAATCAGTGTCTCGTTCTCGGCCAGCTCTGACTCAGTTGTTGCCTGCTGTTCGGTGAGCTGCTGCAGTCGCCGATGCGAGGTCGCAAATTCGGCCCGCGCCTGCGCGAGCTGCTCATTCACACCATCCCGGTTCGAAACGACATCCGCGAGTTCATCTGATGCCGCCTGAATCTGAGCGACGAGCGCTTCAAACTGCTGCTCACTGGTTCCAACGAGCTGGTCGAGTCGTACCAGGTCATTCTTGAGACGACGCAGTTCGCTTTTGCGTGACACCACAGCCGACTCACCGCGGACACTGCCCGTGTACAGCGTGCCGTCCGGTTCGAGCAATTCACCCTGCAACGTGACGAATCGCTGCCCGGTCTCGTCCGAAGCCGACAGACGCCGGGCAGACGTCAGGTCCATGACGACCCATGTGGAATCCAGTAACAGCTCAGCCAGATGCCGATGCTCGCACGACGAGCTGATCAGAGCGTCGGCACGCTGAATCACGTCGGGGTCACCGGACAGATCGTGGATGATTGAATCACTCGTGCCTGCGCTCTGCGACTCACTCGTTTCTACGCTCTGCGTGGGAACGTCGTGAAGGACGCTCTGCGTCCCGGGACGCGGAGCGTCCGACGGTGCGTTCCCACGCAGAGCGTGGGAACGAGTGGTGTCGGTGCTTGAATGAGTGGTTTCGGTATTCAGTCCCAGAAAGCCGACGCGTCCGTCGATCCTTGACGAGCTCGTGCCGAGATATTCGATCAGCGGCGCAGCGTCCTCCATCACGATAAGTTGAGCACGTGCGCCAAGAGCCACCTCGACCAGTGCGGCGTTCTCCAGGTCGACATCCAGCAGATCGGCGACGCTTCCGAGAATGCCGTTCCACGGCGGCGAGTCGGACGTTCGAGCCCGGTTGAGAATCTCACGGACTCCCAGGGCGAGCCCTTCCTGGCGCTGTTCGAGGTCTTCCAGTACGGCCAGACGCGCCTGCGAGGCACTGCGTTGCTCCCGCATTTCGACGAGCTTCTGCCGTTTCGATTCGCGTTCCTGCTTCAGTTCGTCCAGACGCGATCGAAGCATCTGGCTCGCTTCGGATAGCTCGGCGACTTCACTGAGCACCTGTTCGACGCGAGCCTGTCCGTCCTCGGCGGAAACGCGCGAGGACTCGATGTTGTGCTCCAGCTCGGCCCGCAGTTCGATGTTCTGCTCGCGCGATTCAGCCAGCGAACGGGCGCGTGCCTCGACAATGGCGATCTGCTGTCGAAGCTCTGCCGCCTGGGCTGCGAGTTGTGAGCGTTGCTTCCGCTGCAGCTCGATTGTGTGTCTTCCGGCTTCCGACGCGCGGGCCAGTTCGTCAAGACGTTCCTCGTGCGATTTGACAGTCTGCTGCTGCGTCACAAATGTCGCATCGAATTGCTGCGACTCCGTCTGACCTGACGCAAGCTGCTCGACGACTTCGTTGATTCTCGCGAGCGTCGACACGTGCTGGCGTCGCATGCGGACCAATTCCGATTCCGTCTCCCGCAGGCGCGAGGTCTCGTGCCGGATGGTCGCTTCCTGGCTGACGATCGCTTCACGCGTCGCGCCGGCGACCTGCTCGGATTCGCGCAGCCGGTCGTCGACCTCTGCAATCTCGCCGTCGAATGTTGAGAGTCGTGATTCGATGCCATTCTGCTGTTTGGTTAGCGCATCGTGCTCGAGCGTCGTCTCAGCGAGTTCCGTCTCGACTTTCTTAAGCTGCGCTGTGAACCAGCGTCCGTCGTCCGCGGCCAGGCCGAGCCACAGCTTCTCAAGTTCCGTCGACACTTCACGGTACTTCGCCGCCTTCTGAGCCTGGTTACGCGTCGAATTCAGTTGCGATTCAAGCTGGTCGACGATGTCCTGCAGACGCAGCAGGTTTTGTGAGACACGCTCCAGCTTGCGGAGCGCGTCGTTCTTCCTCGACTTGAAGCGGCTAATGCCAGCGGCTTCCTCAAAAACCATCCGCCGGGCGACGGCATTGGAATTCAGGATTTGATCGACGCGACCCTGTTCAATGATGCTGTACGCCGACGTCGCCGCCCCGGTCCCCATGAAGGCGTCACGGATGTCCTTCAGCCGGGCCGAACCACCGTTGATCAGGTACTCAGAGTCACCATTTTGCCACAAGCGGCGGCCGATGCTGACCTCGTCGAATTCGAGCGGCAGGAAGCGGGACGTGTTGTCGAACGTCAGTGTCGCCTCGGCGAACGCGCTCGACTTGCGGCCGGTCGAGCCGTTGAAGATGACGTCGGACATCTCCTTGCCACGCAGACTCTTCGGGCTCTGGTCGCCGAGGATCCACTTCATCGCATCCACGACGTTGCTCTTACCGCTCCCGTTTGGCCCAACCACGCACGTGATGCCGTGCGAAAAGGTGAACTGTGTCCGGTCGGCGAAGCTCTTGAATCCAAATAGTTCCAGGGACTTCAGCATGTTTTGAGTGATCAGTGATCAGTAATAGCCACGGTCGCCAGACCATGGGTTCGGCGAGAACTCCATCGTCTGGCGACCGTGGCTACTGGTACGTTTTCAATGGCCGCGCGACTCTCTGATCAATTCAACCATCCCATTGGATTCCACCACGGCGGGTCGCGTGACTCCTTGCTCTTGCCGACGTCCTTATCCACGTCACGGCTCGACGAGCGGGCATCAACCAGCGTCGCGATCCCCGGTTCTTTGTCTGCTACTTCCTCCTCTTCCGGGGAATCGGAGTCGTCGGCCGAGCCATCGTCGTCCACTCGATCAAAGATATTCGGTGTTTGCGCGGCACGTCCGATACGGGCGCGGCGACCGGCTCGGTCGAAGTATCTTCCAGCCCTCGGCAGGGCATCGATCTCAAACCGGCCCTCCATATTCCCCTGCTGATCCGCCTGGACAAGCAGGAGTGCGATGTCTGGATAGGTCGCCCCTAGTTCCGCGGCCGCCCGAATGACGTCGGCAACGCGACGCGAAACTGTCTTGCGCTGGTCTTCTCCGCGAGCCGAGAAACGACTGACGACGATGCCATTACTGCCCGGTTTCGACGTCACGAGAATGTGGTTTCCAGCTCGCACGGCAATGGGCGTCAGGAATTCCTGATCTTCTCCGAACAGGACAATCTCGGCACGCTTGCGCTGCGTCATGTGCAGCATCGAATCGCCTTTCGTCGGCAAGACGTGCAGCCAGAAGTCTTTGTTGAGCTTGTCTCCAGCAATGAACGGGTCGTGCGGGTCCAGCATCCACAAGGCCCGGAACGCTCCGTATCGGGTCTCGGCACTGTCGACGTCCTTGCCGTTGTCGTCGAGCTGCACGTCCATCAGATCGCGGAGTGCCATGTGAGCATCCGGATCCTCAACCGTTGACAGTGCCGCGTAGGCGAACACACGGAATGCCCGTTCGCTTTGCGCCGATTCTTTCAAGGCGTCGATACCGTCCGGCTGTTCCAGGTAAGCAAGAGACATGGCTGCATGAAAACGACATTCCAGGTCCTTGCTCTTCAGGCCGGTCCGCAGAATGGGGACCGCGGGGTCGCCGATCGCCTCCAGTTGCAGCGACGCGAGTTCTGCCGTCTTCGGAGTCAACAGTTGCTGTTCCAGCCGCTTCATCCGGACTCGCTGGGCGACGGTCGATTCGCGGAATGCAATGTTGCGGACGACCTGCAGAAATCGCGGGTAGTTCTCCAGATACCGAGGATGCACCTTCAGCAGAATCCGCTGATCCGTCTGGGCTTCGGCCAGCGGCTCGCGGATTCCATGTCGGTCGTACGCGAAGAACCGACGACCGATTCGATCCGCCAGTCGGGTGATGTTGCGGTACGTCCGAAAGTCTGTCCGCACGTAAAGGGCCATGTCGCGGTCGAGTAGTGACAGCCCACCACCGGGAATACTTCCTCGTTTGAGTGCTCCGGCCTGTTCCTCGTCGTCGGGATCGGCCAGGGCGGTCAGTACCGGCCCCTGAGCACGGGCCACAATATGCCCTCGCATCTGTCCGCGGCCTGGAATGATTGCGGTCTCAGTCAGGATCGTTTCGTACAACCGGCCACCAGCGAGACTCGTCGCGCCACTTTCGCCCGGAATGCGAACTTCAACGTCGAAGCGATCTCCCTTGCGAATCAGTGGCGGCAGGTAAGCGCGTACCACAACCAGGGCCGTGCTCGGTGACCGCAGGATCTTCTTGGCATCTTTGACGTCACGCCGTGACATGTCGTCGAGCAGAACTTCGCGATACGGGCTGGGAGGAGGATCGCCTCCGGTGCCGTTCAGGCCGACAACCAGGCCGACACCTTCCAGCACCACGCGGTGCAGCCCGGAGAATGTCGTGTAGTCGCCGACCATGGGCACTTCGATGCGTGTCTGCAATTCATCATCGAAGTCCTCGTCGCTGAAGTCGTCATCGTCAGGGCTTTGTGAACGAAATCCCGGTGGCTTGAGCTTGAGGAAGTCCCAGTCCGGGCTTCGCAGGCCCAATTGCTGGCAACCAGACAGGCCGGCCGTCAAACCGATAAGGACGCACAGCGAGACCACTTTGCGAACGCGCCACAGGCACGCGCAGATTTCAGGCATAATGGCCATGAACTGGCTCTCGACAGATGGGAATTGGGGGGTCTGGATGCCGACGGACGTCGGCCAGGAAGGACGCAAAGATGTGACTTGAATCCGTCCGGCAGGGACTGCCACTGGATTTCAAGCATGGAGGGGCCGGGAGAATAGGCCTGAATTCAAAATCCGGTCAACACAGCTTCCACACGCGAACATTCGGCCGGCCGGGGGGTGTGGTCGCAGGTGCCATAACCTGAATAGCGATCAGTAGGAATTGCCGGCATGCCTGGCACGTCGTTCGCGACTCACCGTATTCTGTGTCGGAACTGAACCTGGGCCCGGGCTACAGACGGATCGCATGCTCAGCGTGACTTTCGAGTCGGGCCGGTCACGGGAATCGAATTATGCCGCGAGCGCTGCTGGTCGAAGACAGTCCCACCAATCAGCTATTGGCTCAACTCCTGCTGCAAGAAGCCGGCTACGAGGTCACCATCGTCAACAATGGAGAGGACTCGGTGACCGCTGTCGCCGAGGGAACGTTCGACCTTGTTCTTATGGACGTGCTGTTACCTGGGATTGATGGCTGCGAGGCAACTCGTCAGATTCGCGCTCAACAGCAGACGGCAGAGACTGCTGTCCCGATTCTTGCCATGACGGGCGAGCTGGGCCCGCAAGACTATACCCGGTGCCTTGAGTCAGGAATGGACGCCTGCCTCGAAAAACCACTCGACCTGGAGCAACTGGACGCGGCCCTTGTCTCGATCCGCGATCGCAGGAACAGTGCTGAGTGATCTGGTCTCGCTGTCGTGATTGTGAGAGCATTGTCTGGACAGGAGTTTGTCGGTCCAGGGCCGCCAGTCGTGGCCCGTCGACAGGACATCGCGACATGTGGATGCGTCAGGTTCGGATCGTACTGCTCGGTACTGCAGCAATCGTCGCTGTATTTGCGGTCGCACGGACTGAAGAACAATCCAGCGGCGCCACGGACCCGATCTCGAAAACAGAATTATCGGCTCCCAGCCAGGAAGAGATTGCTCGCTGGGTCGGCGAACTCAGCGATTCCGATTATCGGACACGGGAACAGGCGACGCGCCGGCTGATTAAAGCTGACGGGGCCGCCGTCTCCGCAGTCCGCGTCGCGGCCGGCAGTTTGAAGCTGGAAACCGGTCTGAGAGCCGTCGCCATTCTGCGGACGATTTACGAGACCTCACCGGAACTCGCGGCGATTAATGCTGCCTATGAGGCTTTGGACACGCTGACCAACTCCGCTCGGGAATCCGTCGCCCAGCAGGCCAGCCTGATTCTCCGGCGCAACATCTTTCTGGAGCAACGGCGGGCCGTCGTCGCGATCCGAGGCATGAAAGGCCAGGTGCGTCTCGTCCATGATCAGCCAGTGTTCGTTGAAGGGAAACAGTTCTCTCCTCCCGATGGCTGGGCGCTGATGGTGGCCATCGGCAAGGACTGGACCGGCGGTGACGCGGGGCTAAGCGAGATCGCCAAACTGAAGCACACGCTGAGAACGGTTTACCTGCTGCACGGCCACCCGATCAGTGCCGAGGCGACTGCAGCTCTGGAGCTGGAACTGCCGCAACTGGGCGTGCCGGGGCCTGGCACTGGGATTCAAACGCGCGGCGAAGCCTTCCTGGGAGTCGGCGTGCAGGACGACGCATTCGGTCTCGGCTGCGAAATCCGGTCAGTTCAGGAAGATGGAGCGGCGGGTCTGGGCGGTCTCATGTTTAATGACATCGTGGTGGAGATTGCTAAACGTCCCGTTCGTAAGGGCGAAGACCTTATCTCGATCATTGGGACCTTTCAGCCGGGCGACGCCGTGGACATTGTTGTGTTGCGCGGGGATCACGCCGATCGATTCCTGATGGAAGACCTGCTGATCCGTGAGGGCGGTTTTTCACCGCTGCTCTCGATCGGACTCCTGCAGAAGATGCGAACCGTGAAATCGGTCACGCTGGGCCGATGGAGCATCGACAACTGAGCGCTCCGGTCACCATCATGGGCTGACCCGTCACTCGCAGGACATCAGCTCGCATGTTTGCATCGAAGATTCCGCCCAAAACGCTTGTCCATTTGAGTCGGTCGCTGGGGACAATGCTCGAATCGGGCATTCAGATCCGCCGCAGTCTGCAGATCACACTAAAGAAAATCGGCCATCCGCCAACGCGAAATGTCCTGGGGCTCATATCAGACGACATCGTGGCGGGAACTGACATCGGGTCGGCCTTCCGCAGGCATGGCCGGTTCTTTCCGTCGTTGTTCATCGACATGCTGGAAATGGCGGAAAACTCCGGCGCCCTGCCCGAAGTTCTGAAGCATCTCGCGGAACATTACGAGAACAATATCCGACTGAAGCGAGAGTTCATTCAGTCGATCATCTGGCCGGGATTTCAGCTTGTCGCCGCGATCTTCGTCATCGCGATCCTGATCCTTGTGCTCGGGATGGTGGCCGAAACCACGGGTAACAACGACCTGTCAGTTCTGGTGTTTGGGCTGGTCGGGCCGAAGGGAGCCATCATCTGGCTGTGCGGCACGTTTGGTTCCATTGCAGGTGTGTTTTTCGCCTACAAGATGATCAACGGCCTGTTTCAAGGCGAAAAGGTCCTCGACACGTTTCTCATTCGAATTCCCGTTCTCGGCCACTGCATGCGGGCCTTCGCGATCGCCCGCTTCTCCTGGGCGTATTATCTGACTCAGCAGACAGGCATGCCAGTCGTCGAAAGCCTGAAGGGCAGCCTGCGAGCCACCGGAAACGGCGCCTTTATGGCGTCGTCTCCGAACATCTGCGGCACGATCCTCGAAGGAGCGACTCTGACCGATGCGCTCGCACGCAGCGAGCTGTTTCCCGATGACTTTCTGGAAATGGTGTCCGTCGCCGAAGAGTCCGGAACCGTGCCGGAAGCACTGAATCGCCTCAGCCCACAATTCGAGGAAAACGCTCGCAGCCACCTGAAGACCCTGACTCGGGCGGTCACCGTGCTGGTGTGGCTGATTGTGGCCGGATTCATCGTGTTCTTCGTATTCCGTTTCATCCTGTGGTACGTCGACCAGATCAATCAGGCCCTGCAGGGCACTTAGGGCAACTCTGCGGACCGTCGATCGTCGTCTTTCCTGGCCGCTGACTCGATCCCGTTCCGCCAGGACACTTTGCGCCATCTTGACAAACAAGCGTCCGCTGATATGTTGATGTGAGCCATACTATTTGGTTCGCCTCGGACGGATTTCGAGGACGCATCGGCCACGCCAGACACCTTCCAAAACGATCCCGCCTCAACGCTGTTCATGCAGCACCCACCAACAGGGATACTGGCCGATAGAGGGAACTCACACTGCCCGGTACTCTGAGCACCAAACGGGGAGCATCCAGATGAAACTGATGGTCACGCTGATTTCATCGACGCTGACTTTGATCGTTGCGGCGTCCGCAATGGCCGACGACGCACCAGAGCCCAAGGGTCTGGGCGACCCAGGCGTCTTGGATTCGCTGAGAATCGAACCGGAAAATCAGGATAACGGCCTGATCATCCGGGGACGCGACGCCCGCCAACAGATCATTGTCACCGGTGTGTATTCCTCGGGACAACTCCTCGATCGCACGCACGGCGCGACATACTCCGCACAGCCGGCTGGCGTGGTCGAAATCGCCGCAGATGGCCTCGCTACTCCCCTCAAGGACGGCGACGCCACGGTCAAGGTCACAGTTGATGGGAAAGAGACGACCGTCGTCATCCATGTCGAAGGAGTCGCAAACCAGATCCCGATCAACTTCAAGAACCAGATTGCCCCGATCTTCACGAAGCTCGGGTGCAACTCAGGTGGCTGCCACGGTAAGGCCAGCGGTCAGAATGGTTTCAAGCTTTCACTCCTGGGGTTCTATCCAGAGGACGACTTCGAATTTCTTGTGAAGGAAGCCCGTGGACGTCGTCTCTTTCCGCCAAGCCCCGGTGAAAGCCTGCTGCTTCAGAAAGCGACCGGTAAATCGCCCCACGGTGGTGGCAAGCGGATGGAAGTTGGCAGCTATGAATACCGAATGCTGTATCGCTGGGTCGAACAGGGCATGCCCTACGGCAACCCGGACGATCCCTACGTTGTCGGGATTGAGTGCAAGCCTGAACAACGCCTCATGGACCGCGGAAAGGATCAGCAGATCACCGTCCTGGCTCGCTACAGCGACGGCTCAACGGAAGACGTTTCCCGGATGGCTCTCTACGAAGCCAACGATCCCGAAATGGCTGAAGCGACTGAAGCCGGTCTGATCAAGACGCTCGATCTCGCTGGTGAAGTAGCCATCATGGCTCGTTACCAGGGGCAGGTCTCAACTTTCCGCGCCACGATCCCGTTGGGTGCCGACACATCCGGCGTCCCCGCACCGGTGAACTTCGTTGACGAAGCTGTGTTCGCCAAGCTCAAGCTGCTCGGCATTCCGCCAAGCGAATTGTGCGACGACGCGACGTTCCTGCGTCGAGTCCACGTGGACGTGACCGGCACGACACCGACGGAGGACGTCGTTCGTGAGTTTCTGGCTGACAAGGATCCGGACAAGCGAGAAAAGCTCGTCGACCGGCTCCTCGATACGGAAGCGTACGCGGACTACTTCACCAACAAGTGGAACCTGGTGCTCCGAAACAAGAAGCGAAACACCGGCGACCTGCATGGCACATACGCGTTCTACCGCTGGATTTGGGATTCGCTCTACGAGAACAAGCCGTACGACCAGTTCGTCCGTGAGATCATCACGGCCACGGGCGAGACCTCGACCAACCCGGCCGTTGTCTGGTATCGCGAAGTCGATCAGGTGAACGAGCAGGTGGAAGACACTGCTCAGCTATTCCTTGGCCTGCGAATTCAGTGTGCCCGGTGCCACCACCACCCATTCGAGAAATGGAGCCAGAACGACTACTACGGTCTGGCCGCGTTCTTCACGACGGTTGGCAAGAAAAACATTCTGGAAGTCGGAGCACGTGACCGAAACACACGCGACAAGCGAATTCTGCACACCGAAAAAGTTGCCCAGTCGCAGAACCCGCGAAGTAAAGAGAATCTCAAGCCTGCCGGCCTCGGAAGTGATCCCTTAGAGATTCCCGCGACGAGTGATCCGCGGCACTTCCTGGCGGACTGGATGGCCCGCAAGGACAACCCGTTCTTTGCCCACTCCGTGGTCAATCGCTACTGGAAGCACTTCTTTGATCGCGGCATTGTGGAACCTGAAGATGACATGCGGGCCACTAACCCGCCATCCAACCCCGAACTGCTGCAGGGGCTGGCAACGAACTTCATTGAAAACGGCTTCGACCTGAAGTGGCTGGTTCGGACGATCTGCAACTCCCGGACATACCAGCTCAGTGCTTTGCCCAACGACTACAACCTGAAGGACAAGCAGAACTTCTCGCGGTACTACCCGAAACGCCTGACTGCCGAAGTCCTGTACGACGCCTTCCATCAGGTGACATCCACCACGCAGAAATACACCGGACTGCCCGGTGGTACTCGCGCTGTTCAACTTCCGGATCCTGCAATCGGCCCATACTTCCTGAAAGTCTTCGGCCAGCCGCAGGGCGACACGGCCTGCGAATGCGAACGTTCTCAGGAAGCCAACCTCGCCCAGAGCCTGCACCTGCTGAACAGCTCGGAAGTGCAGACCAAGATTGCGAGCGGCTCTGGCCGTGCCGCGAAACTGGCTGGTGATAAGGAGCGAAGCCACGACGAACGGGTTCAGGAACTCTATCGCTGGGCGTACTCACGCCAGCCGAATGATGACGAGCAGCAGATCGCGATGGCTCACATCAAGAAACACGAGGCGAACGAGAAGATCGCCTACGAGGACATCGTCTGGGCGTTGATCAACACGAAGGAATTCCTCTTCAACCATTGATTGACAATTGAGACCTCAGCAGGCGAGTGTCTGCTGAGGTTTTTTGGTCGTATGCAGCTTCCGATATCCACGCCTCAACTTTCGGCGGCAGGTTCACCGGACGAACCCGCCGCTGCTATCCACGCCAAAACCTGGACACCTTTCAGATCCCTGTCGGTGTCTTCATCCCTCTTACAGTCTCTCGCCAATTCGACTGCACCGCAGTTGGAACCTGTTCCATTTTCGGAACTCGGCAACACGAAACCGGTTTCGTCCGGTATTCAGTTTCGGAGAAACTGACTCAGAGAGACATTCATTCCGTATCGCCACCGGGGGGCAGTTTCATGATGTTTTGCCGCGCGGCATTGCGCCGCCTTGCTCTCGTTGTAGTGTGTGCAGTGTCGCTGACTTCGGTCGCCACAGCACAGCTTCCCCAGACACGCATTTTTGCCATCTACCCGCAGGGTGCTCAGGCGGGTCAAACCGTCGATGTGACTATCTCCCGTGGTTTGGACATTGATGAGCTGGATGCCATGACTTTCAGTCATCCGGGCATCAAGGCCGAGCACGTCAGCGGGAGCAACTTCAAGGTAACGGTCGCGGCCGACGTTCCGCCGGGAATCTACGACGCCCGCGTGCATGGTCTGTACGGAACCAGCAACCCTCGCTGTTTCGTGGTCGGAAATCTGCCCGAGGTGAACGAGACAGAGAACAACAACACTCCTGATCAGGCCCAGGTGGTTGAAATTGGCACCGTGATCAACGGCCGATCCAACGGTGCTGCTGATGTGGATTTCTTCAAGATCACCGGCAAAAAAGGCCAGCGTCTTCTGGCCGAGTGCTCAGCGATTCGCATCGACTCACGCTTTCATGGTGAGTTGAAATTGTACAACCCCGCCGGTCGCCGACTGGGCCGTTCGATCGCACTCGAACGTCGTTTCGACCCGCTGCTCGACGTCACACTGCCGGAAGACGGAGAATACATCGTTCGCGTCGCCGACTTCGTTTACGCGGGCAGCAACGACTACGGTTACCGGCTCACTCTACATGTCGGACCGCACATCGATTTTGTCGTCCCTCCCGCTGGTGTTCCCGGTTCAACTGCGAAGTACACCCTGTATGGGCGCAACCTTCCCGGCTCGCAGCCGGCCGGCATCGCCTCCGATGGACGACAGCTTCAGAAACTTGACGTTCAGATCGCCCTGCCGAATACGTCGGATCAACTGCAGCCGGGCAATTCCCTGTTCGCACGCGAAGCCGGCATCGACGGCAGCAGTTATGTCTTCAAGGGAGCGAATGGTTCTTCCAATCCGGTGACGATCGCGTTCGCACCGAGAGCAGTCGGGCTGGAAGTTGAACCGAACAACGAAGCCGCTCAAAGTCAGAAGATCACGATTCCGGCCGAAATCGCCGGACAGTTTCAGGAACGGGCCGACGTCGACCGTTTCGAATTTGAAGCCAAAAAGGGTCAGATTTTCTGGGTAGAAGCGTTCGCGCAGCGACTTGGGAGCCTTGCCGATCCGTACCTCCTCGTCGAGCAGGTGACCAAAGCCGACGACGGTACAGAAACCATCAAACGACTTGCCACAGTCGACGACACCGCGACGACGGTGATCTCGACGCTGTTCGAAACCAATCACGACGACGTCGCGTGGCGCTTCGCAGTTCCGGCCGACGGCCTGTTCCGGATCGTACTGCAGGACCGCTTCTTTCAATCGCGCGGGGCGGCCAACTTCGCCTACCACCTGACGATTCGCGAAGAAGAACTTGATTTTCGACTCGCCGTGATTCCGCCAGCCCCGCTGCAGAATCCAGCTGCCGGTTATCAGACCTGGTCCTTGGGACTCCGCAAGGGCGACAACCTTCACATACAGGTCGGTGCGTTTCGGCGTCACGGTTTTAAGGGTTCCATCGATGTCATGGCCGAAAACCTGCCGCCGGGTGTTACCTGCAAGGGCGCGAGTATCGACGGCAACGCTTCATCGGCAACTCTGGTCTTCACGGCTACAGAAGATGTGAAACCCGGTAGCTGGCCACTCAAGTTCGTTGGCAAGGCCCACATCGAATCGCCCGCCACGGTTGCGGCTGTGACGGCTGCCGAAGCTGCTCTGAAGACAAAGGTTGCTGCGCAGCCCAAGCTGCAGGAAACATTCGACAAAACAGTCGACCCGGCTAAGAAGGCTGAAGACGCTCGCAAGGCCGCCGAGACCGTCGCAAAAACCGACGCAGACGCGGCAAAGAAGGCCACGGATGCAAAGACCGCAGCCGACAAGAAGCTGGCAGACGCACAAGCCGGCCAGAAAACTGCCGATGTCGCGAAGACCGCAGCCGATAAGGCTCTGGCTGACGCGAAGACGGCCGTGGCTAATGCTGTCAAGGCGGTCGATGCTGCAAAGAAAGAGCTGGATCAGGACAAGGAAAATCAAGGCCTGAAAGACAAGGTTGCGGCTGCTGAGAAGACGAAGACCGATACAGACGCTGCAGTCACCACGGCGGATACGGCCGCAAAGGAAGCGATCACCAAAGCCGGGGCCGCAAAAACAGCCGCGGATCAGGCGAAGAAGGAAGCTGACAATCTGACCAAGGCACTCGCCACGGCCACTGCCAAGGCAAAACAAACAACCGCTGCTCTGGCGAAAGCAGTGGGCGCCCGCGACGCAGCACAGGCGGCATCAAAGAAAGCCGAAGACGCAAAGAACGCTGGTGAAACCGCGATTGCGGACGGGAAGAAAGCGATCAAGGAAGCCCGTAAGGCGAAGGACGCCGCAGCTCGCGACGTCACACACCCGGCTCGTACCGCAACCATCGTCTGGAACGGCTCGAACGTTCTATCCGCGACGTCCCGGTTATCAGACCAGTTGATGCTTTCAGTGCTCGACGAAGTCTCGCCGTTCCAGGTGACGACAGACGTCTTTCGCGAGAACCTGAGCCACAATCGCCAGATTCTGATTCCGGTCAAGCTGACAAAACGCAACGGTTTCAACGCCGACGTCCAGCTCACATTCCAGAATGTTCCCAAGAACGTGCAGGTTCAGAATCAGAAAATCGCGAAGGACGCGGAAGCGGAAAAGGCCCTGAAAGCTGCGACTGACGCCGCCACCAAAGCGGCTGCGGCAAGTACAAAAGCGGACACCGATCTGAAGGCGGCAAACGTCGGCCTGCTGAAAGCGCAGACGGAACGTGATGTTGAGAAGAAAAAACTGACCGACGCCCAGACGGCGGAACAAACGGCCAACAACGAGAAGACAACCGCAGATAAAAACGTCACGGACGCTCAGGCCAAAGTCGATGCGGCAGTCAAGCTCGTGGCCGATGCCAAAGCCGCCGCCGAGAAGGACAAGGAAAACAAGGACCTGGCAAAGGCGGTCACAGCCGCCGAGAAAGCGAAAACTGACGCCGATGCGGCCTTGAAAGTTACTCAGGCCGGGCAGAAGGCCGCTGACGCAAAACAAAAGGCAGCACAGGCGGCGACAAAGACCACAACCGACTCACTTGCGGCGAAAGAGAAGGTCGTCACTGACACTCAGGCTGATGTGAAAAAGAAGACGGAAACGAAAACGGCAGCCGACACTGCGAAAGCCGACGCCGATACCAAGGTCAACGAGGCCAGAGCAACTCAGACTGCTGAAGTGGTTGTTCGTGTCTTCGTACCAGCCACCGTCGCCGAGGGCACCTATACGCTGTTCATGCAGTCTCAGGGACAGGTGCCATACTCTCGTAATCCAGCCCGAGTCAAACGGGCAAAGACACTTCAGGTAGAGGCTGTGGCGACCTTGGCAGGAGCCACTGAGACTGCTCGGCAGGCAACTGCGGCAGCGACCAAAGCCAACAGCGACCTGACTGCGGCGACCGCAGCGTTGAAGACAGCTCAGCAACAGCGTGACGCTGAAAAGAAAAAGCTGACTGTCGCCCAGACCGCAGAGCAGAAGGCGACTCAGGATAAGGCTGCTGCTGACAAAGCGGTTACGGATGCTCAGACGAAAGTCGACGCGGCAGCAAAGGTCGTCACGGATGCCAAAGCCGCAGCCGACAAAGACAAGGAAAACGAGGGTCTGGCCAAGGCTGTCGTTGCAGCGGAGAAAACGAAAACGGATTCCGATGCGGCCTTGAAGGTCACTCAGGACGCACAGAAGGCTGCCACCGACAAACTGACGGCCGCGCAGGCGGCGACAAAGGCCGCCACAGAATCGGTTGCCGCAAAAGAAAAGGCGGCGACGGACACAAAAACCGATCTCACGAAGAAGACCGCAGCGAAAACGGCCGCCGATGCTGCCAAGACACAGGGCGACGCTAAGGTCAAAGAAGTCACGACGAAGAAGACCGCTGCGGATAATGAGCTGAAGGCCGCGACAACCGCGGCAGCAGTCAAGAACATCAATGTGTTCGCCCCGTCAACGCCGATCGTGATCAACGTCCGAAAAGGTGGATTCACCCTGGCGGCAAACGTGCCCGATGGTGGCAATCTGAAGCGCGGCCAGAAACTTGAGATCAAAGTTACGGTCGCTCGAATCAACGGATTCACCGGACCGGTGACGATCAATCTTGCTCCACCACCGGGAACAAAGGGGCTGTCGTCACAGCCAGTGACGATCGCTGCAGATCAGAAGGAGGCGACGCTGGTCGTTTCCGCCGCAGGCGATGCCACTGAGGGTGATATTGCTAATCTCGTCGTCCGAGGCACGGCCGACTGGAATGGACCGTCATCCGCGGACATTGCCGCCAAAATTAAGATTGCCAAGTAGAGCGGACTTCGCCATCAGAGTGTTGGCGAGTCCTTTGTCTCGATGCAGAGCGTTGAGACGAGTATCAGCTGTTTGCCTGTACGAATTCCAAACTATCAGCAGTTTCGAGGTTTCCGATGATCAGGACACTGCATCTGCTTTCGCTGGTCGCTGCCATGAGCCTGTCTGCCGTCGCGGCCGACGAACCATCGAAGGGCATTGAGCCCGAGAAGATCGATCTTGGACGACCGGTCAGTTTCGAAAAAGACATTCGAGACATTCTTGATCTGAACTGCGTGGCCTGCCACAACCTGGCCGATGCCGAAAGTCGGCTGAATGTTGAGAATGTTGATTCGCTGCTTAAGGGCGGAAAACGCGGCACGGCAATCGTTCCGGGCAAGCCAGACGAAAGTCTTTTGTACCTCGCCGCCGCCAGAAAGAAGCAGCCGCACATGCCACCGCTGCCCAACAAGGTGGAAGCATCGGCATTAACCCCCAAAGAACTCGGCCTGCTACGGCAGTGGATCATTGAAGGTGCGAAATCGGACAGCACGGGAGGCGGCACAATCGTCAAGTGGCAGCCGGTGCCGGAAGGCATGAAAGCCACCTACGCGATTGCCCTGTCACCATGGGCCGATCGGGTCGCGGCTTCGCGAGCCAATCAGATCAGCGTCTTCGACATCGGCAGCGGAGCTGAAGTCAAATTGCTGGACCCGGCCCTGGCGGATGTGAAACTTGAAGATCAGGTCATGTATCCAACGGGAGCCGCCCATCGCGACTTTGTGCATGCGCTGGCGTTTCACCCGAATGGTCGCATGGTTGCGTCGGCGGGTTTCCGCGTCGTGAAGTTGTGGGAACAATCGGCCAACGTCCAGACGCTTAAGACCGGCCTCGGCGCAGTCGCCGCTGACGCAGACGTCCAAGCAGAAAAAGGACTTGTCGTGTTTGGCACAAAACAGAACTCAATTTCGGTACGTTCGCTTTCTGATGGTAAAGAAATCAAGAAGCTCGACGGACACACGGCCAGTGTCAACGGCGTTGCGTTCTCACCGGACGGCACTCAGGTCGTCTCCGGTTCGGCCGACAAGACGTTTCGAGTCTGGTCGCTGGAAAGCGGTCAAGTAGTGCGTCAGCTTGAAACACCGGCTCCAATTCATGATTTGTGCCTCACCCCGGACGGCTCGCACATCATTACGGTGCATGAAGACAAACTCATCCGCGTGTGGACAACGGCTGCAGCCGAGACGCCTCCGGCGGAGGGCGAGACCGAGAAACCAGTCAAGGAAATCGCCGGACACGGCAACATCGTTACATCCATTTCCCTGGTCGGTGACCAGCAGTTCGTTACTGGTTCGACCGACAATACGGCACGCATCTGGAACCTTGCGAACTGGGCTGCTGTCCGCTCGCTTAATCACGGTGGTCCGGTCGTATCTGTTGCAGGTGGTCCTGATGGGAAGGCGATCATCTCTGGTAGTTCGAATAACACGGCCAAACTGTGGAATGCGGCCAATGGCCAGCAGATCGCGGAATTGCGTGGGCACCTTCCCGCACAACGTGGTGAAACTCTCGCCAAAGAAGAGGCAGACCTGGCCAAGCAGCTCGTGGCTCTCGGGAAGGTTGCAGAAGACGCCGCCGTCAAGAACGAAAAAGAACGAGCGGATGCACTGAAAAAGGCAATGGACGCGAAGACAGCTGCCGAGAAAGCCGTCAGTGAACAAAAGCCAAAGCAAGCGGAAGCCAAGAAGAAGAATGACGAGGCGAAGGCAGTTGCAGAGGCCGCACAGAAGAAAGCTGACGACGCGAAGAAAGCATTGGACGCAAAGACCGATGACGCCGATCTGAAGAAGGCGTCGGACGCAGCGGCCGCAGAAGCGAAAAAAGCAACGGCCGCCCTGAAAGCTCCGGGCGATGCATTCAAGAAGGAAGACGACGAGCTGAAGAAGCGTGAAGAAGCTCAGAAGTCGGCCATCCGTAGTCTGGAACTTGGCACGAAAGCCGACGTGAAGGCCAAGAAGCAACTGGAAGAGGCGAAGGCCCATCACCTCAAAGTCCAGGAGCTTCAAAAGGCCGAGGATGCGAAGTCGAAGAAGGCAACCGAAGACAAAACGGCTGCCGAGAAACCGCTCACGGCAGTGGCGTTTTCAGCGGATAGCAGTCGCGTTGCGACAGCGGCTGATGACGGGACGATCACGATCTGGTCCGCCGGCAATGGAAAGCCGCTGGATATTCTCACCGGAGCTGCCGGACCGATCAGCGTTCTGGAATTCTCGGATGCGAAGCATCTGATCAGCGCTGGTGAAGATCAGAATGCCGTTGTGTGGGACGCGGCCCCTGAGTGGAAACTGGCGGCAACACTCGGAGCGAAGTCGGACGACCCGATGGACCTTACCGAATCACCGTTCGTGTTCCGTGTCATTTCGCTCGACTTCAGTCCGGATGGAAAGCAATTGGCCACCGGCGGCGGCGACCCGTCTCGTAGTGGCGAACTGATGATCTGGGACGTCGAGAAGCGTGCGCTTGTCAAGACAATTGAAGACGCACACAGCGATACGATCTTCGGTCTGCAGTTTTCCCGCGACGGCAAGCAGATCGTCTCGGGTGCCGCAGACAAGTTCGTCAAGATACACGAGATCGGGTCCGGGGCTCATGTCCGCTCGTTCGAGGGACATACGCACCACGTTCTGGACGCATCCTGGAAAGCTGACGGCAGCCAGATCGTGAGTGCCGGTGCGGACAATGCCATCAAAGTCTGGAACGTGTCCACTGGCGAGCAGGTTCGAACAATCACGAATTACGCGAAACAGGTAACCTCGATCCGGTTCGTCGGAGTCAGCGGCAACGTCATCAGTTGCGGCGGCGACAAGACGGTCCGCTTCCACACCGCGGCCAACGGTTCCAACTTCCGCAGTTTCAGCGGCGGTACCGACTACATGTACGCTGCCGACTCGGCACGCGACCAGACGGTTGTGGTGGCCGGTGGCGAGGATGGCGTGATTCGGGTATGGAATGGCGCCAACGGCCAGGTCATCAAGGCATTCGAGCCGCCCGCCCCCGCCGAAGAGACCACGCAGGCCAGCGTGACCGAATAGAGTTTTCGGTCTCATCAGTAACAGCAGAAAGCCGTGTCACCGCGAGTGGTGACACGGCTTTGTTTGTTGACTGGCCGCCGCACAACGTCCGTCCGTCTATGGCCTCGGCCGCTTCTTCATTGGGCGTTTCTTCTTCATCGGCCGCTTCTTCTTGCCACCAGAGAAGACCCTTTGCAATTCCTCAAGGCCAGTTGTTCCGTCGGCCACCAGACGCAGCGCGTCCTTCTGGAATGTGAGCTGTTTGTCCTCTTTGGCCTGTGCCCGAATCGCGGCCACATCACCACCACTCGCGATGACGGCTTTCATCCCCTCCGTCACGTCAATCATCTCGAAGATTGCCGTACGGGCGCGAAAACCAACGTCGTCGCAGCCGCGACAGGGCTCCGGTTCCTCGCCACGTTCGTCCGCTTCCGGGGGTGGCGCTTTGCGGTACAGCGTCGCTGTGTTTTCCGGCAGGCCCATTTGTAAGAGCAGTCGTGGACTGGGGCGAAACGCCTCTCGGCAGCGAGGACACAACTTACGAATCAGCTTGTGACTGATCACACACTTGAGCTGTTCGGCGACCAGATTGGGTTCTCCAACCAGCTCAACGAACTTGAGGATGCCGTCGGCCGCGTCCTTCGCGTGCATCTCCGACATCATCGTGACTTCCATCGAACTCTGAACGATTGACTTGACTCGCTCGGAGTCCGTGAATTCCGAGTAGAAAATCAGGTTGCCTTCGTTTCTCTGAATACGTTCGATCGTCTGCTCGATCGGATGGCCTTCCTCTTCCTTGAATACAGGCACGTTTAGAATCTCTCGCGTGCCCAGATCGCCCACGAGATAACACTGGTAAAGGTATGAATCGACGCACCGCACGCTGCACAACGCGGTCGTGGTCAACCCACTTTCGGGTGGCCCGACGACCAGGGCAACTCCTCCCTCGTGATTCGCGGCGAGGTTCCTCAACCGCGATTGGATGACTTCGGGTATGCCGATGTCTTCCGGCGTGGCGCGTTTTGTCTTGGTATTTCGAAAGGTCACAGTCAGCGACTCGGCGGGCTTCCCTCCCGGGCCCTTGACCGGAGTGGTCTTCACAGTGAGTTCAAACGGAAGCTCACGGTACTCGGCCTTCAGCCCGCCTCGCTGTGGTTTGTTGCGGACGGTGATGTCCAGTCCGGCCAGCAGCTTCAATACCTGGATAACCGCATTCGCTCGTGGCGGCGGGAAACGCGGACCGGGACGTTTTGAACCGTCGACGAAAAAACTGGCCACGGCTTTCGGGCCGTCGATTTGCAGTTTGAACATCTCGCAGCGGCGTGATAACGCGTCGGACACGAGTTCCTTGGCCGGCATCATGCCAGCGGCAGCCAGCTTCCGATTCTCTTCAAGGTCGGGCTGTTTGCCGTTTGTGGCTCCCTGGAACAGGACATACTCGATGTCATCTTCATCTTCATCATCGTCGTCATCGTCTCGCCCAAACATTGCCACGCTCTGGTCTCCTCAAGCTGATTGCGTCCGTTCGTTTCGAACCGATGTGTCTCGAACTCTCAGTCTTAATCTTAATCCTACTCTTAATCTTAATCCCCTGGCCGACACCATCCACGCAGCAGCCGGTCGGAATTGTCAGGGTCCAATGCTTTCTTCCCGTTCCGTTTTCAGCTCACCGGCCATCGATTCCCGGAGGAGATTAAGATTATGAGTAGGATTAAGATTAAGACTTGGGTACTGCGTGCTTACAGCAACCCGTATGTCTTGAGCGTGTGACGCAGATCTTCACGCTGCGAATCGGCCAGCGGCGTCATCGGGAGACGAACCTCTCCTGTGTCGCGCCCCAGCTCCTGCATGGCCGTCTTGATGGGAATCGGATTCGTCGCCAGTCCCAGCAGGTCGCGACACAGCGGAAACAGCTTATGGTGCCACTGCTGAGCTGTCGCGATATCTCCCGAGTTCCACGCAGCCAGCATCGCTTTCACGTCCTGCGGAATGATGTTGCCAACGACAGAGACTACGCCGCTGCCACCGATGGACAGTAGCGGCAGAGTCAGGCTGTCGTCCCCGGACAGGATCGTTAGTTCGCTGCGAGCCAGAATCTGCGAAGCCTGATCCATCGAGCCGGTGGATTCCTTGACAGCGACAACGCTCGGGCAGGCCTCGGCGATCCGCGCGATGGTTTCGGCTTCGATGTTTTTCGCCGTGCGGCCGGGGATGTTGTACAGGACAATCGGCAGGTCAACGGTGTCTGCGATGGCCTTGTAGTGCTGGTAGAAGCCTTCCTGAGTGGGCTTGTTGTAATAGGGGGCCACCAGCAGCGCCGCATCCGCGCCTGCTTCTTTGGCAAACTTCGTCAGACGAATGGCCTCAGCCGTCGAGTTCGAGCCAGTGCCGGCCATGACGTTGATTCGCCCGGCCGCCTGTTCGCACACAATTCTGATGACGCGTTCGTGTTCTTCGTGAGTCTGCGTCGGGCTTTCGCCGGTGGTTCCCACGGGGCTGACACAGTCGGTTCCACTGTCGACGTGAAAGTCGACCAGCTTGCGCAGAGCGGCTTCGTCGATCGCACCGTCTTTGAACGGCGTGACAATGGCGACTGTCAGTCCCGCAAATTGTTCACCACGTCTGGCCATGAGAATTCCTTGAAGTGGGAGTGGTTGAACACAACGTCTCAGCCACGGATGGGCGGGCGGCACTGCTGTTCAGGGTGGAGCCAGGCGAGCCTCCCATGCCCTGCCCGATTCCATCCTCGCAAACACGGTCGCTGCCTGCCAGCGATACGGACCCGGCAGGCCCGATATCGGACAGCGCCAACTCGTACATTGTCAGCCGTCGGTGTCGCGGTCACCGCGACGACGACCAACCGCGGACGACGTCCGTCAACGCGTCTTCCAATCGATCCCCGAAAGGTTCGCCAGAGCGAGTTCCAGTGCATGCGTTCCGTCGCGACCGTATCCCTGAGCCTGCACGGCCAGATAAAGCTGATGAGCAAGTGCCAGACCAGGCAGTGAGAGCCCCATTCTTTTGGCCTCGGCCAGGGCGATGCCCATGTCTTTGATGAAGTGCTCGACGAAGAAACCCGGATCAAAATTGTTTTCCATGATTCGAGGAGCAAGATTGGCCAGCGACCAGCTTCCCGCTGCTCCCGTTGCGACAGATTTCATCACTGTCGGCAGGTCCAGCCCGGCTTTGTGTCCATAAAGCAACGCTTCGCAGACTCCGATCATGTTCGTCGCGATCAGCGTCTGGTTGACCATCTTCGTGTGCTGACCAGCTCCGGCACCGCCCTGGTGGACGATCGTCTTGCCCATCGCGTCCCAGCACGGCTGCAGCGCTTCGACCACGTCCTGGTCTCCGCCGATCATGATTGACAGGGCGGCATTTTTCGCACCGACGTCTCCACCGGAAACCGGTGCGTCGACACTGCCAATGCCTTGCGCTTGGCCGGCCTCATAGATTTCGACGGCCAGTGAAGGCTCGCTGGTGGTCATGTCGACCAGAATGTTGCCCGCCTTCGATCCGGCCAGAGCTCCGTCGTCGCCCAGGAACACTTCGCGAACATCACTTGGAAAACCGACGATGGCGAATATGACGTCGGACTGTTCGGCGACAGCTTTCGGTGTGTCGGCCCAGATCGCTCTCTTTTCGATCAACCCGGAGGCTTTCGCTTTGGTCCGTGTCGTGACGGTTGCGGCGAAGCCTGCGTCGATGAGGTGTCCGCACATGCTGGAGCCCATCACGCCTGTGCCAATCCAGCCAATCTTCGTACTGCCAGGAGCGATCGTCGATACTGCCATGCTGCCGATATCCTTGTGTTGTCGAGTTAAGTGTCGTGTCGAGCAGTCTGCAGCCGGACCACTTTCTGCTTCCGGCGCGCGGAAGTATAGCCGGTGGCCCGCAGCCAGGTCACTTACCAGACCAACGACCAGACGTAAGACGAATCGGCCTGAAAACAGTACAGTGAGCCCTGTCACACTTGGCCGCATCCGGTATGAAAGCGGACGCGACGGATTAGTCCTTGGAGTGCTCGATCTCCCCTGTTTCACGGATGACGTTAATGCTTGCCGCAATAGAGTTTTCAGACGTTTTGCTGGCTCTCAGTGCTGTCTCGATCGTCGCACTGGCGTACGGACTGCGGAGCCTGCACGGTTGGCTGCGTCGAATCGAGTGGATGCTCGACGTTGCCCTCAGGCAGATGGGTATCAACTGGGACGAACTCCCCTGTCGGGAACTTTCACGACAGGTACGTGCTTTGGCGGATACTCGCGAGCGTCAACTTGCGATTGAATTGCATCAGCGAGAATCAGGACTCGCCTTCGACGATGCTCAAGTTGCCGTCGAGGCCTACATGCGTGGTGAGTTGCCTGCCGGTGAATCGCCACTCCCCGTCAGGAGATCGGCGTGACAGAACCGGTTGCGTTCCTGAACGGAACGTTGGTTCCGCAGAGCGAAGCTTCGGTACCGGTCACAGACCTCGGTGTCGTCGCTGGGGCATCGGTTACAGAGATGATCCGGACATTCGGGCACAGGCCGTTCCGTGTCGCGGACCATCTGGATCGACTGTGTGAGTCAATCGAGCTGATGGGATTCCCCCACGCGCCGCCTCGGCAGCAGATTCAATCCGCCGTCGAAGCCGTCGTTCACCACAACACATCGCTGATTCCAAAGCACCACGACCTGGGAGTCGTCGTCTTTGTGACAGCGGGGCAGAACCTGACGTATCTCGGCGGCAACGCCCGTGACCAGGTTTCACGGGGGACGCTGTGCGTTCATTCATTCCCGCTGCCGTTCGAGCTTTGGGTCGACAGGCAGGTCAACGGTCAGCACCTGGCGACAGTCAGCGTGTTGCCGCTGCCGGTCCAGTCCGTCAGCCCCGTTGCCAAACACCGCAACCGCATGCACTGGCTGCGAGCTGACCGGGAAGCTCGGGAACGATTCAGCGGCGCAAATGCTGTGCTGGTGACACCCGACGGATCGGTGACCGAGACAAGTTCCGGAAACATCTTCGTGGTCCAGGGCCGGACCATTCGCACGCCACCATCGGAACTCGTGCTGGGTGGAATCAGCCGCAAAGTGCTCAACGAGCTTGCCCAGACCGCAGAGTTCTCCTGGGAAGAGGCACCAGTCACCGTCGAGTCCATTGGCGATGCCGACGAGGTCATGACGACTTCGACGCCGTATTGCGTGATGCCGGTAACACGATTCGACGACTGCGCTGTCGGCAATGGAGAACCCGGGCCCGTGTTTCAGGAGCTGTTGGCAGCCTGGAGCAACCTGGTTGGACTCGATATCGTCCAGCAGACGATTGATGCGGCCCGAGAACGCAGTGCCGGGTAACCCGGTGCGGCCTTCGTCCGGCAACCAATCGTCGCCACGCTCGCCAGAGCGTGGGCAGTCGCGTCAACAACCCACGCTCTGGCGAGCATGGCTACGGAATACTGCCTCTCTATGTCACTGATCCGTGAATACACCACGTTCTTTCGTCAGTTTCGCGAGCAGTTCGAAACGACGGGGGCGATCGCGCCCAGCAGTCGATTCCTTGCGCGGTCAATGACACGACGCCTGCGCAACCGGCCGGCCGATGCGAAACCAATGCGTGTGCTGGAGATTGGACCGGGCACGGGCGCTGTCACCCGAACGATCGTGCGGCATCTGCGCGACGGCGACCGCTTCGATCTGGTCGAACTCAATCAGGTCTTTGCCGAGCACCTGCGCACTCGCTTCGAGCAGGACGCATTGTGGAACCGCGTTGCAGCTCAGTCCGAAGTACACGTTTGCCCGCTGCAGGAATTCGAATCGGATGCTCCGTACGACGTGGTGATCTCCGGCCTGCCGCTCAACAACTTCCCGGCCGGTCTGGTTGACGAAATCTTCGAGCACTATTTCCGTCACCTGGCCCCGGACGGAGTGCTGTCCTACTTCGAG
>Ga0209089_10000849_pt1 | contig 27908 bp, 28 predicted proteins | sample ArcticOcean_MG_C_FD_187431 | JGI IMG/M metagenome (GOLD analysis project Ga0209089, IMG submission 187431) | Marine microbial communities from western Arctic Ocean - ArcticOcean_MG_CB2_150 (SPAdes) (version 2) | ecosystem: Environmental > Aquatic > Marine > Oceanic | place: Arctic Ocean: Canada... | reverse complement strand
GCGGCGCCGACACAGGCCTTGTCGTCGTAGGACAGGTCTTCCGAGTGTTCTGGCATGAAACCCAAGATGTCGATGATACACTGTTTCGTGGCTTCATCCATGCCTCCGTTCTGGAGTGGTGGCCCTTGGCTCTGGTGATTCTGTCCGAAACAATCCTGACCCAAGGCAATTTTCTGTTCCTCGGTCATGTCTTCCGGGCCTTCTGGTAGGTAACCAAGGACACGGACGATGCACTCCTCAGTCACCGGGTCGATCTCAGAACCTTGTTGGTTTTGGCTGCCTTGCGACCCCTGTTATCCACCCTGCGGCCCTTGTTGGCCTTGTTGCCCAATGGAATTGCGCTGTGGCTGGTTGCTTTGGCCTGGGTTTGCGCAGTTTTGTCCAACTAACTGGAGCTCCTCAGGGGTGAGGTCAGACATATCTGTGGGTAGGAACCCAACCGTGTCGATCACGCATTGCTTCAGTGCGACAGACTTCTCATGTTCGGCCGCAGACTCGCGGCTGTTGTTTGAGCATTGCTCCTTTATTAACTCCCTCTGGTCGTCTGTCAGGTCGTTCAAGTTATCCGGTGCATAACCAATGGTCGAAATCATGCACTGTTCATTGTTATCAAAGGCTGCTTCTTCGCCGTGTTGGTCGGCATATGCGGTAGACATCGACGCCGCCCACATGAGTAGAAAAGCTACGCCCAAAATGAATACAACGGACAAAGGTCTCTTGGCTTTTGCCAGGAGTGCCGGTCCGGGTGAATTCAACGTCCAATTCATAAATTCTCCAACTAAGACCCGTTGGCCCATGTTGTCGAATTTGGTCGATATAAGGCTTAGCCACAGGTAAAACGTTTAGTTAAATATTTGGTGTTATAAAAAGGTATAGCTATTTTTCTTTAATATCCATGCGACAAATCACACCCAACCCCAAACCCAATATTGAATATCTTCGGGCGGCAATCGTTGATGGCTCTGGGACCAAAACCGCCGGCGAGGTGATAATATTGCCGCATCAATGACCGGAATTTAAGCGCAATCTGGCGCGATTTGGAGATTACCCCCATGTTGACCAGAGAAGATAACGAAACACTGACGAGGACCGACGAAGACACCCCCATGGGTGATGTAATGCGGCGTTATTGGTTACCTGCGCTGCTGGCCAGCGAACTTCCGGAACCCGACTGCCCTCCGATACGCGTGAAGCTTCTGGGCGAACAACTAGTGGCCTTCAGAGATACTGAGGGGAAAGTGGGTCTGCTCAGTGAGTTTTGCCCGCACCGGATGACTTCCTTGTTCTTTGGCCGTAACGAAGAAAGCGGCCTCCGTTGTGTCTACCACGGCTGGAAATTTGACGTGGCCGGTAATTGCTTGGACATGATGAATGAAGCGTCCGACAGCGACTATGCCAGCAAGATCAAGACAACTTCCTATCCGGTTGTGGAGATGGGAGACCTGATTTGGACCTACATGGGCCCGGCAGAAAAACAGCCGCCGCTGCCCGAGTTTGAATGGACCCAAGTGCCGGAAAGCCACCGGCTGGTGACCAAAAACTGGCAGGAGTGCAACTGGCTGCAGGCACTGGAAGGCGGCATCGACACCGCCCATGCGCCAATCTTGCACCGCCGTATCAGCGAGACCACCACACGGCCGGGTATCTCCGTCAACACCAACCTAGTCAAGGGCGACCCTCCCAAGCTGGAGGTGGACCGCACCGACTACGGTTACCGCTACGCCGGCATCCGCGACATTGGAGACAGGGGCAACCTGATACGCGGTTATCACTATGTGATGCCCTTCCATCAATTGCGCCCTCTGCAGTTCGGACTGCAGGGACAGGAACCCCGTAAACTCATCGCGGGCCACGTTTGGGTGCCCATGGATGACGAAAACTGCATGGTCTACAACTGGGTTTACAATTTTGGTGGACAGCCCCTGACTGATGGTGACCGCGAAGAAGAGATTCAGTTGGGCCGAGGACCGGGCGAGGTTCTGCCCGACTTCCGGACCAGACGTAACAAGTCCAACGATTGGATGATTGACCGTCAGGTGCAAAAATACGAGACCTTCACCGGCATCGAAGGCATCAATATTCAGGACCAGGCGATTCAAGAAAGCATGGGCCCCATAGTGGACCGAACCAAAGAGAACCTGTCTGCCAGCGATTTGGCCATCGTCATCGCCCGGCGCATGTTGATCGACGCGGCTGGTACAGTAGCCGACGGCGGCGACCCGCCTGGCACCGGCGATTCCTATTACAACGTTAGGGCCATTGATGGCATTCTGCCAAAGGACGCAGACTGGAAAGAGGCCCTTGAAGCTCAGATGTACCCGCACTAGTCCTTCCCACGAAACAACTAGAGAGAGAAAATGAAAGCAGCCGTCCTATATGAAAAATTTCAACCACTGGTCATAGAAAACCTGGAGTTGGGAGGCCCCAAAGAGCACGAAGTATTGGTCAAACTCACCGCCAGCGGTGTTTGCCACAGTGACCTGCACTACATGAAAGGCGACCGGGAACACCCCATGCCCGTGGTGCTAGGCCATGAGGGTGCCGGGATAGTCGAAGAAATCGGCCCTGGTGTTACCTACGCCAAGCCGGGCGACCACGTAGTGCTGTCTTTTGTTCCCACCTGCGGGCACTGCTCCTATTGCGTGAAGGGACGGCAGAACCTCTGTGAAGCCCGCTACCAACTGCGTGGCAAGATGCTGGACGGCACAACCCGGCTACGGAACGGTTCCCAGGAAGTGCATCACTTTAACGGACTCTCCACCTTTGGAGAATATGCCGTGGTGCCTGAAGACAGCCTGGTGAAGATACGCGAAGACGCCCCCCTGGACCGCATGGCCCTGATTGGTTGCGGCGTGACCACCGGTGTGGGTGCGGTTATCAATACTGCCAAGGTGAAACCGGGCAGTAGCGTGGTGGTCATTGGCGCGGGTGGTGTAGGCCTGAATGTGATCCAAGGCGCAGTGTTGGCCGGGGCCGAGGCCATCATCGCCGTGGATATCTACGGCAACAAACTGGAGAATGCCCTGCAATTTGGCGCTACCCACATGGTGGACGCCTCCGGAGAGGACGTGCTGGAGAGGGTCAAAGACATTACACGGGGCGAGATGGCTGATTACGCGTTCGAAGTAATCGGCTCTACTGACGCCATCAACCAGGCTCTGGCCACGACCAAACGTGGCGGCACCACCGTGGTTGTGGGCGTGACCCCGACTGGGGCAGAACTCAAAATCGACCCCGACTTCTTGCACCTAGACCGAGTCTTGATGGGCTGTACCTACGGTTCCTGCTACCCCAGGGCTGATATGCCAATGTTGATAGACCTTTACATGGCCCGACGCCTAAAACTGGACGAATTGATCAGTGCGACCCTAAAACTAGAGGAAATCAACTCTGCGTTTGAGGCGCTGGATCAAGGCGAAGTGGCCAGGACGATAATTCGTTACTAGCATTTGGAAGTTAAATGCCAAATTAAAAAGGCCACCGATTACTCGGTGGCCTTTTGTTTTGCCTTGTTAGGAGGCTATACCGGAGGCAGAATGATGGGCAGAGGCTCAACATCGTTCAAGCCAGGGGGATTGATGGCGTCCAACGACTCCAGCAGAGCATTTAAGCTGTAGGTGACTTCAGTCAATTCCGGGTCGTTGATGTCCAGCCCCACGGCTTTGCCCATGGCGCGAATATCGTCCTTGCTTAGATCAGGCATTGAAATCTCTCCGTTCAGCTCAAGTGAGCCAATATTGCTTGAAAAAATCAACGCCGTCAAGATGCTTCAGAATTGTAGCAACCAGCCTTGAGGCGAAATTGCTGGTCGGCTATACTGGCCGGAATCAAGAATCATTTGCTATTAGGATTAAATTGAGCCTATGGCTACGTATAAGACCATCAAAGTCGATCTGGGACTAGAGTCTGATTTCCCCAAACTGCCCAAAGAAATAAAAGTCGGAGACTGGACGTATTTCTTGTCTCGCAGCAAGAAAGGCGTTTATCAGCTACTTTCCAATATCTGCCCGCACCAGGCAGTGGAGGTTGTGGACTGGACCGGATGCTTCATGTGTCCAGCCCACGGCTGGAGATTTGAGTACACCGAGGGCGTCTGCGTTAACGGTCCCAACGCCAAGCTGGTTGGGTTTCCGGTGAGTGTGGAAGACGGCCATTTGGTGGCGGAACTGCCCGACGATTAATCCAGTAATCGGACTCAAGCCAGCGCCACCTTCATGTGGTCCAGGAGCCAACATCGACAAAAAAGACATTCCATTTCTGACCGCATCCCAGCTATCAAAGCTAATTGAGACCAAAGAGGTTTCGCCGGTGGAAGCCACCGAAGCCTACCTGGACCGGATTCAGGAAGTAGATTCCAAACTCAACTCCTACATCACCATCACCGGTGAGCAGGCGTTGGAAGCGGCCCGGCAGGCGGAGTCTCAGATTGCCCAAGGCCAGTATCTGGGGCCCCTGCACGGTGTGCCAGTGGCGGTTAAAGACCAGTTCAACACGGCCGGAATACTCACCACTGGCGGGTCCAGCATCCTCCAAGACAACATTCCCACCGAGGACGCCACGGTCATCACCAACCTGAAAAAGGCTGGCGCAGTGCTGCTTGGCAAGCTCAACATGAGCGAGTTTGCCATGGCGGAGATTTACCACCACCCCTACGGCACTCCCCGTAACCCGTGGGATCTCAGTAAAAACCCCGGCACCTCCAGCAGTGGTTCTGGCGCGGCCACGGCGGCTTCTCTGTGCGCCACGTCGCTGGGTGAAGACACGGGCGGCTCCATCAGAGGCCCGGCGAACTTTAGTGGACTGGTTGGCTTGCGTCCCTCCCATGGCCGGGTCAGCCGTTACGGCGTGTTGGGCGGGTCATGGTCCATGGACACCGTTGGCCCAATTTCCCGCAGTGTGGAAGATGCGGCAATCACCATCCAGGCCATCGCCGGCCACGACCCCAAAGATGCTTACACGTGGGACGTGCCGGTGCCAGACTACTGCAAAGCCCTAACCGGCAACATAAAGGGCGTAAAACTTGGTGTGATTCAAGAACGGATGGACTCGCCAAACCTGAATCCTGAGTTCCGAGAAACAGTTGCCAAGGCTATTGGTGTGCTGGAGGAATTGGGCGCGTCGTCCGAAGATGTGTCCATCCCGCTGGCACCTGTCGCCGGAGCGCTGACCATGTCCATCCTGAGTGTCGAGTGGGCCAACCTGCACCGCCCTGTGTTTGAGCCGCACATCGATTACCTAGACCATAACAATAAGATACGTTTTCTGACTGGGTGCATCATCCCTGCCCAGGCCTACTACAAAGCGCAGAAAATACGCGCCATGCTCCGGCAGCAGATACTGGAGGCACTGGAAAAAGTTGATGTGTTAGTACTGCCCACCGGCCCGGTCACCGCGCCTCCGGTGGAGAGCACACCCGGAATCCAGAGCAAAGAACATGCCTTGACCGGACTTGCCGGGCGCATTAGCTTCACCGGCCCGTTCAACCTGGCCGGGACTCCGGCGATCTCAGTGCCCTGTGGGTTCAGTTCCGAGGGAATGCCAATGGGGCTGCAAATAGTTGGTCTTCCGTTTGCTGAGGAGACCGTCTTAAAAGTCGCCCATGCCTACGAACAAGCAACCGATTGGCATAACCAGCGGGCACCAATCTAGTAAAGAAAATCTGGCCGTTACTGGCCTTTCACAGATATCGAAAAACGAGGAGATTATTATGGCTGAATATGTACCTAGCCCCAGAGATTGGGTCGCCGACCAAGTGGAACTATACGAAGGCAGCCAGGGGACTGACGGGTTAACCCTGCGGGACACCGGCCTTCCGGTGATCATCGTGACCAACCAAGGGCACAAGACCGGCGCTATTCGGAAAACCCCACTGATGCGGGTGGCTGATGGACCTAACTACGTTCTCGTTGGTTCACAAGGCGGCGCGCCGCAACACCCTCATTGGGTCCATAACCTAAGGAAAGACGCCAATGTTGAGATACGCGACGGGATCTCCGTACACCCCATGAAAGTACGCGAAGTGGCGGATTCTGCGGAGCGAACCCGACTTTGGGACATCGCCGTCGAGGCGTTCCCTCCGTACAAGGAATACCAGGAAAAGACCAGCAGGTTTATACCGGTATTCATCGCTCAACCCAAAGTTTAAACCGGCACTTACGGAGTTAAGAATAATATGGACGACATTGGCGTTTTTGAAGCCATTTATAGCCAACGGCAGTTCACCCGGTATAAGCCGGTCGCGGTGCCGTTGGAGGACATCCAGAAGATACTGGATGCTGCAACCAAAGCTCCCAGCGGGGGAAACAAACAGCCGTGGCATTTCATTGCGATAACTGAACGGGATTTGATCGAGAAGATCGGCGGACTTTATCGAGACCTGTGGTTGGGCGCTATGGGAGAAACCGCCCCGCCGGACGAACTCCCGGCTTACCGCTCGGCTCGTTATTTGGCCAACCACATGCCAGAGGTCCCAGCCATGATCTTGATCTGCGCCGACCACACAATGGGAGGCCAGCCATACACCATTGGCGAACCCATTGAGCGAGGCCGGTATGCTTCTTCAGTGTGGCTGGCAATCCAGAACCTATTCCTGGCTGCCCGCGCCCTCGGTCTGGGCACTCGCATTACCACGACCCACTTGCGTGAGGAACAAAAGGTCAAAGATTGGCTGGGAATACCTGATCACGTGGAAACGTTGTGCCTGAGCCCTCTGGGTTATCCCCGAGGCGGTTTCGGCCCTACCACTCGGATTCCCTCAGTAGACGTAACATCCTACAACCGCTTTGGCCAAAAAGCCGGTAGCTGATAGCCGGGAGCATTCAGCGGTCAGCCTTTAGGTGAAATCTCTTCAAGCCCTGTCATTCTGAGGCGTCAGCCGAAGAATCTCGTAGCCAGTGGTAGAACAATTTCCAAAAGCAATGAGACCATTCGTTACACTCAGTGTGACAGATTTCAACAGAGCAATCCTGGCAGTACAAACCAAGGCAGATAAGACCGTCGCTGACCGCTAATGAGCTATTTCCCCCATGTCTCCCCAAACTCGGCCCTCAGCACCAGTTGGCCGGTGAAAGTGGAAGCGTCTTGCATGGCCAGGTAGACCGCGCTGGGGCCAACCGCCTCCGGCTCCACCCGTTGCTCCCAGTCTCCTTGGGCCCAGGGTATGGCTGCTGAACCCTCTGTCTTGAGGCCGCCCGGCGAGAGTATGTTCACGGCTATGTTGTGCTCCCTGAGTTCTTCGGCCAGACAAAGACTGAACATATGCACGGCGGCTTTGGTAGCGCTGTAGAGAACTCCGCCGCCCTGTTGGTGGTCGCTGCCCATGCGAGAGCCAATATTGATGATGCTGCCGCTGCGCTGCTGAATCATCGTGGCCAGAACTGCCCTGGAGCAGAGGTATGGCCCTTTCAGGTTGGCAGCCACGCTTTCGTCCCAGGTATCCGGCGCGATATCCAGCAGGGTTTCTCCCAGCACCATGACGCCGGCATTGTTCACCAGAACATCGATTCGGCCGTACATGTCGATGGTCTGACCCACCATGGCCATGACCTGTTCTTCGTCGGAAACGTCGCAGGTTAGCGCCATGGCTTCTCCGCCCTCGTCTCTAATCTGGTTGGCGGTCCCCACCGCGGTGCCGGGCAGGCCGGTAGGCGAACTGCGGCGGGCGGAGACCACCACTTTGGCCCCCTCAGCGGCAAATTCCTTGGCAATGGCCCGGCCTAAACCTCGGCTGGCCCCGGTGACGATGGCCACCATGCCGTCCATTTTGTTGGTGTGCTGTCTTTGCATCGGTTGGTCCTACTTCAATTATGGGAACTGGTATGCGAACTGGGTTTTTATCCCGTTTTGTCTGTTTTTAAGCAAACTTGGCTTCCGCCCAGCCTTTTTCGAATGGCGTCCAAAAATGGGAACTAAGAGTCAGGTGCTGGAACATCCACTTTCCGTTGACCCGCACGTATTCCTCGTCGTAACGGGCCGACCCCCACACCGCCTGATTCCCCTCGGCGTAGGTGCAAGGCTGGAACAGGTACCAGACTCCAGTAGCGCGGTCTCCGTACACTTCAATGATTGGGTTCATTACCATGTGAATGGCGAAAGGCAGACGTGCCGGTGCGTTCTGAAAAAACTCCCGTATTGCCTCTCGTCCGGCGTTGCGGCCGCGTTCCTTTCCGTCCCAAACGGCGTCCTCAGTGAAAAGCTCAGCCAGGGCGTCTGCGTCATAGTGGTCGTCACAGAGGCCGCAATAACGGTGCTTCAGTTTCTTAATCTCTTCAATATCTTCCAGTTTTTGTATCCGCTGTTCCAGACCTTCAAGGCCCATGGTATAGCTCCTATTACCGGGTCTAGATTTTCTAAGTTAAAACGCGGGGTTAAACCGAGGAGTTAAATCGCGGTCCAGCCACCATCAACCATCAGCAGATGACCGGTAGTGCCGGCCGACGACTTGCTGGCCAGATAGATCACCGCGCCCACCATCTCTGACGGGTCCATACGGCGGCCCAAGGGCAGGTGGGCGTCCAGCTCGGCCTGAACTTCTTCGTCGGTCCTGCTGCTGGCGGCTATCATGCCGGGAGTGCTCGTTGGGCCGGGGCCGATGGCATTCACCGTGACGCCGTGTGGGGCCCATTCAACGGCCATTACCTTGGTGATGCCCGCCACGCCAAACTTGCTGGCGCAGTAGGAAGAACGCCCTCTGGACGCCACCTCCGATAACTGTGAACCAAGGTTGATGATTCTGCCGTACCCCTGACCAACCATGTGTCTGCCAGCCGCTTGGGCACAGAAGAAAACACCCTTCAGGTTGATGTCTATTGTCGCGTCCCAGTCTTCTTCAGTTACTTCCAATGCCGGTTTTGGTATGCGTATTCCCGCATTGTTGACTAGGATGTCCAGTCGGCCAAAATCGCTCACTATCTGATCAATAGTCTTGGGCATACTGGCAAGATCCAAGACGTCTAGAGCATAGACCGCGCTTTTGACTCCCTCTGCTTCCACTTTGGCTTTGGTCTCTTCCGCCAGGTCCAAACGGTCGGGACGATCAGATACCGCCACATCAGCGCCGGCTTGGGCCAGTCCCACCGCCAGAGCGGCGCCAATGCCACGTCCAGATCCAGTAACCAACGCGGTTTGTCCCTTTAAACTCAGTCCCTCGTAGGGCATTTAGGTTCCTCCGATCCAATTCATCAAGTAGTAGATAGTTGCCAATTAAGCGAGGCTACAGTCTCGTTAGGCAGGAAATTGGCCGTAGCATAGCATACCGGCTCAGCGGTCGGAATCGGCCTTGTGACGGTGGCTATCCGGGTGAATCCAGGGTCTCCTGGCAGGCTGATACTTGCGCGGTCTATCCACAGACCTTAGAATCAGCCGTGGCCCAGAATATTCGATTATTTGAAAACGTTTGCCTTAGTAAGGGAATTGATGGCGGAAGCGATACAGCAACCAACTGACCGTCGGCAAAGCCGTAACTTCATATTGGGCAGCCTATCTTTCGGTCATGGGATTTCCCACCTGTATGACCAAGGGTTCCCAATCTTCATGCCGGCGATTCAAGCCGCCATGGGCCTCTCAAACTTCCAGGTTGCTTTCATGTTGGGCATCCGCCAAGGTGGGTTTGGTGCCGTCAACCTGATTGGTGGGGCCATCGTCGACCAGATGAAAGCCAGTTGGGGGGCGATACTCACTGGTTGCATGATCTGGGCCGCTCTGGGATTTCTGGTATTGGCGGCGTCCCCCAATTTGTTCGTCCTGACCATTGCAGTGCTCATCGTGTCCGTCCCGGGCGCACTGTGGCATCTACCTTCCACCGCTGCCCTTTCCCGAAGATTCCCTGACCGGCGCGGCTTTGCCATATCGATGCACGGTTTCGGTTCCAACGTCGGCAACGTGATGGCGCCTTTGGTCGCGGGCGGTCTGCTTACCTTCATGCTGTGGCGGCACATCCTGCTGATCTATGCTGCCCCTGCTGCGATCATGGCCATCTTTGTATGGTGGTCGCTCAAAGACGTGGGGAAAGAAGCAGGCGACGAAAATAAACCCCCTCCCGAACGTAAGGTGATGGCCGCCTACCGGGAAGGCTTGGTCATGTTCAAGAACCCGATGGTTGCCACGCTGGTATTGGCGGCAGCTATCCGCGGCGTGGCCAACAACGCACTTTTCCAATGGTCACCGTTCTACCTCAAAAATGCGACCGACGGCGGACTGGACATGGGCTATTTCACCGCCGGTGTCCACTTGGCTCTGCTCACGGGTATGGGCATCGTGTCCGCGCCCATCCTTGGCTATCTGTCTGACAGGTTTGGGAGAAAACAAGTCTTGGTGCCCGGCCTGATAATTGCTGCCATATTGGCAATGTTCGTGGTCAGCGCCGGAGATAGCCTGATGCTGGCGGTGTTGCTGGGCGGGATTGGATTGTTCAGCTTTGCGCTACAGCAAATCATCCTGGCAGCGCTGTTGGACGTGGTGCCCAGGGGAACCGAGGCTACCGCCTCCGGTCTAATCTTTGGGATCAATGGAATGCTTGGGTTTGGGTCGCCGTTCATCGCGGCCTTCATCATTGAGAACGTGGGCGGGTACGGCTCGATTTTCTACTACGTGGGCATCCTGACCGTTGTGTCTGCCGTCATCATTTCTTTCATACCCTTTCCCAACTACCGAGTGGAAAAACCTGCCGCCGCCTAAATGATGATTGCCCGACGAGCACGAATTTCGTTTGACACGCTATTTGGAGCCAGACTAAAATAAAACCGCCATCCACCCGCACGGGGGGTGAGCGTCAGGCACGTTTAGTACAAAGTCGAAACACAGCATCGCCGCTGGGATCTGAGATGACCGAGACGGCCCACAACATGAAAGTTGCCTTCAATCGCGCCCCGCTGCGTCGGGGTGTTTATTTTGCCGAAATTATCGGCCCGTCCAGTCTCCTGGGCGCGTAATGAACCAGACCATCACCGCCGTTTCTGGTCTGGAAGTTGGCCACTACACAGATTTGGAAAATGCCACCGGCTGCACCGTTTTTCTCTGCCGTGAAGGCGCCGTTGGCGGCGTGGATGTCCGTGGTGGCTCCCCCGGTACCAGAGAAACGGACCTGCTCCGTCCTGCCCACCGCGTCGATCAAGTCCATGCCATTATCCTCAGTGGTGGCAGCGCCTTTGGCCTAGACGCCGCGTCTGGGGTGGTGGCCTACTTGGAATCCCAAGGAATCGGCTACAAAGTCGGCTCGACTATCGTGCCCATCGTCTCCTCTGCCATCCTCTATGACCTTGGTCTAATCACCTCAAAGGTGCGGCCTGGCGCTGAAGACGGTCGTAGCGCTTGTAGGGTTGCCAACTCGGAACCCATGACTGAAGGCAGTGTAGGTGCCGGTACTGGAGCGACCGTTGCCAAACTGGGTGGCGGGCGTCGGGGCGTGAAGGGTGGCATCGGCACTGCAGCCATAACACTATCCACCGGACAGACCATTGCCGCCGCAGTGGCGGTAAACGCCGTGGGGGGCGTTTGGGACTACAACAACGGACAACTCCTGGCTGGCCCAAGACGCACTGGCGGCGGGTTCGACGACCCGGTGGCCATGTTGCTAAACGGCAAAGATGATGCACTTTCCGGCCCGGTGAACACCACAATTGGCTTGGTGGCCACTGATGCCAAACTCACGAAAGAGGACACCAACTATCTGGCCAGAGTGAGCCACGACGGCCTGGCCTTGACGATTCGTCCTTGCCATACTGTCCGGGATGGCGACACAATGTTCGCCCTGTCGACCGGACATAACGACTCCGAATTAGACCTAACTTCCCTAGGAGCTGCCGCTGTGGAGGTCACTGCCCAGGCAGTACTTCGGGCGCTCCATCAAGCCACCGGCCTGGGCGGGATTCCGTCCATCAGTGAATTGGCAACCTAGCAAAAATGAACCAACCCAAAAGTCGCACCAATTCGATAACCAGGTGAATCAAAATGGCGCAGGCGGTACCGCAGAGTATGCGAGTCATCACCACCAACAATGAAATGTCCCAGGCTTGTCGAGAGTCCGTGAAACCGGTTGGCCTGGTGCCAACCATGGGCGCCCTACACGCCGGGCACCTCAGCCTGGTTGACCAGGCTAGAGCCGACAACCTGACGGTCGCCGTGAGTATCTTTGTTAACCCGACTCAGTTCGGCGACCAAAAGGACTTGGAGAAGTATCCCCGCGACATGGAAGGCGACCTGGAGATGCTTCGCCGTCATGAGGTCGACCTAGTCTACGCCCCGACGATTGATGAGGTTTACCCGGAAGGTTTTAATACCTGGGTGGACGTAGGCCCGTTGGCCGACAAACTGGAGGGGCTGCACCGTCCGGGCCATTTCCGGGGTGTGGCCACCGTGGTATCCAAGTTGTTCAATGTCATGCGACCGGACCGGGTCTACTTCGGCCAGAAAGACGGTCAACAGGTGGTGGTCATCCAGAAATTAGCCATGGACTTGGATATGGGCGTGGAAGTGGTGGTGATGCCGACCATTCGCGAGTCGGACGGTCTAGCTATGAGCAGTCGCAACGTCCAGCTTTCTCCCGAACAGCGCCTGGCTGCGACGGTGATTCACCGAGCACTGTGCCAGATGTACCTCTTGTGGTCTGGTGGCGAACGTAACGGAGACGCATTGCGAGAATCAGCCAGCTACATATTGCGGGCGGAAGCTGCGGTAGATGAAATCGATTATGTCAGCGTGGCCAGCATGACTACATTGGATGAACTGACCACCGTTGAAGGACGGGCAATGGTCTCAGCGGCAGTCCAAATGGGCTCCGTGAGACTCATCGACAACATAGTCCTCGAGTAAACGTTAAATTACCGAGATAAAAAAAGCCCTCTGCTTTAACAGGCAGAGGGCTTTTTTTATTAGTCTGGTTGAGCCTAATGGCTCACCAACGGAATTGAACCTAAGCTTGAGTTAGTTCCTTCAAAGCTGCGGTCAACGCCGGGAGAACACTCTCCCAGTCGCCAACTACACCGTAACGGGCTTCTTTGAAGATGTTGGCTTCAGCGTCCTTGTTGATGGCCACAATGACCTTGGATCCGGAACAGCCGGCCATGTGCTGGCTGGCACCGGAGATGGCAACCATGATGTACAGGTCTGGAGTGATGGTCTTGCCGGTCAGTCCTACCTGGTAGCTGGAAGGGACCCAACCTGAGTCAACGGCTGCCCGAGAAGCGCCTACAGTGCCGCCCATGATCTTAGCCAGCTCTTCTAAGTGAGCAAATGGCTCGGGGCCGCCCAGTCCGCGCCCGCCGGAGATGACGATGCGGGCATCTTCAAGCTTGATGCCTTCCGCTTCTTCAATCACGGTGTCAACTATTTGAGTCAGGGCCAGAGAATCGTCCAATTCCACAGGGAAGGAAACGACCTCACCCGTGCGGGATGAGTCTTCTACCGCCGGCTCGTAAGCCTTGGGCCGAATGGCAGCAATCTGAGGGATTTGGTCGCAACTGACCACCGCAATGGCGTTACCACCGTAAACTGGTCGGTTGGCCATTAATGTCTTGGAACTAGCGTCCAGAGAGACTTCCAGGCAGTCTTGGGCTAGTCCAACTCCCAGACGGAAGGCCAACCTTGGGGCTAGGTCACGGCCCTCATTGGTACGAGCGATTAATACGACGCGAGGACCGACATCTCTGCAGAGGGTTTCCAGCGCTTTTAGATGGAAATCAATGTGGAATTTGGCCAACAGAGGGTGATTTACCGCATAGACCTTCTGCGCACCGTGGGCAATGGCCTGTTGGGCCGGTACGTTCAAGGTGTCGCCCAGAAGGGCAACTGATAATTCTTCGCCCAGTTCTGAGGCTATTTTCTGTCCGGCGGCCAGCAGCTCAAGGGTTGTGCTGCCCAGTTCTCCGCCCGTTGCGTCGCCAAGTATAAGTACTCCGGTGCCATCAGCCATCACGGCCTCCCGTGCTTTTGGAATCACACTACCAGACCCATTGGGCCAGCAGTTTTAAGCGTTTGTAAATCTTGTTAGCTGGGAATCGAAACAAAAATTGTCGTTAGATAACTTTGTCTTCCCGTAGTTTCATGGCCAGGAGTCGACCAGCGTCGGCCGGGTCTTCTCCCTCAATGATTTCGCATTCTTGGTCGCTGACTGGAACAAACAGGTCACGCAGGGTGATGCGTGAAGAGGACTGGGAAGAGTCTAGTTCCAGGTCAGATGAACTCCAGATAGTCGGCTTTTTCCTAGTGGCGGCCATGATACCGCGCAGGGTTGGGTACCGAGGCTGGCCCAGTTCGTTGCTCACGGTGACCAATGACGGTAATGACGCTTCTACAACTTCGTAGCCGTCCGGGATAATCCGTTCCACGCGGACTTTACCGTCTATAACATCTACCTTTTTACCCAGGGAGATCGAAGCCATCCCTAGAAGCTCGGCAACGCCCAAGGGAACCTGTGCGTTGTCCCAGTCAGAGGCTTGCCGTCCGCAGATGATGAGGTCAAATCCACCCAGCTTGCGAATCGCTGCCGCTAGTAGCTGAGCGGTCAGAAAACTGTCAATCGTGTTTTCGAAGATGTCGTCCTGAAGTAGGACCAACTCGTCGGCGCCCATGGACAGTGGCTTTTTCATCACGTCCAGCGCAAATTCAGTGCCTGTTGAAATCACCGTGACGGTGGCTTCCTGGGCGTCTTTAATCAGTAGGGCTGCTTCCACAGCGTTTTCGTCAAAACCGTTGACCACGGGAGGTATATTGGGTGGTGGGACGACCTTTTTGGAACCTTCGTCTATCCTGAATGCCGCCATGGGCATTTCTGGGTCGATTACCTGTTTCGCTAGTACGCCTATCTTGATAGCCATAGCTCTCCTAAAGGCACGGCAGGTAGCCAGATCATGGCCGGAAACGAGTCTGCCGAAGCCTTGTGAAACATATCACCCAGCCTTCCGGGTGTCAATTGAAACCGAGACTGGCCAGGCAAGCGTACAGGCAAGCGTAAAAGATAATAATAACCATTGATGATGCTATAATTTTGGAGCGCGAGGCCTATCTCGCATGGCCCATCTAATCAATGGCTCAGCGCCACTGAGTAGATATCCGGGTTGGCCCGCGTGTCGTCTCGAATCAAAGAGGTCTTATTTACTATGAACACCGTTAAAACATTCTTCTTGATGATGGTCATGTCGGCGTTGCTGCTGTTGGTGGGAGCGATGCTTGGCGGAATCGGCGGCATAATCATTGCCGTGATAATCGCCGTTGCGATGAACTTTGGAGCCTACTGGTTCTCAGATCGTATCGCATTAAAGATGACCCACGCCTCCGAGGTCACTGAGAACGACGACCCAGAACTTTTTAGTATCGTCCGGGAACAAGCCGAACGGGCCGGACTTCCAATGCCCAAGGTGTTTGAGATAGAGTCAGACGCGCCCAACGCCTTTGCCACCGGACGGAACCCCAGCCATGCCACCGTGGCAGTTACCACTGGCATACGCCGTATTTTGAACCGGCAGGAACTTGGCGGTGTATTGGCCCATGAGATGGCCCACGTGGGAAACCGAGACACCCTAATTATGGCTATGGTGGCCACCGTGGCTGGCGCTATTTCCATGCTGGCCATGTTTGCCCAGATTTCTGCCATGTTTGGCGGCATGGGCGGTCGCAGGGGCGGCGGAGGTAACATGATTGGATTGTTGGTCGTTGCGTTTGTGATGCCGCTGGCAGCAGGTCTGGTCCGAGCGGCAATCTCACGGACTAGGGAATTCCAGGCAGACGCCACCGGCGCGCATACCTCTGGAGACCCATTGGCTCTGGCCAGCGCCTTGCAGAAATTGGAACTGGCCTCTCAAACGCATCCGTTGAAAGTTGCTGAAGGAGCATCGCATCTATTCATTGTTAATCCACTCAGTGGAAAAAGTATGAGCAAGATGTTCTCCACCCACCCACCCATGGCTGAGCGGATCAGACGGCTTCAGGACATAAAACCAAACTTCTAAACTAAATGGTAAACAGATTGGCAGATAGGAAACTAAAAGGCCCGGCGATTAATCGCCGGGCCTTTTAGTTTGCCAACATTAGGCGTCAATGTGGCGTGTGCTAAGTGTGACCCCATGCTAAAATCGACAAACCTTGGGCAGTTTGGGTTTCTGTCTCGTTCATATATATGGGATTGCAGCCCGTAATAATTTAGGCATTTGTAAAAGTAGGTAGATATGGGTTGTTTAGTATCGTTGTTCCGGGCTGGAATTGCGCTGATTCTGTTTGTCGTTATATTTGTCGGGTTCCTCTCCTACCTGGCTCTAAACAACTTCTCGGACAAACTTCTTAGCGCAGATTTCTACACCAACACCCTCGCCGCTGAAGACACCTACAACCGGATCTACGACGACGTGTTGCTGGACGATGAGCTTATTGAACGAACCCAAGAATTTCTCGGTGATATCGAGGTCGTCAGCCAACAAGAGATGGTTTCTCTTCTCCGGCAGATAATGCCTCCTAGTTACATCCAATCAGAGGTGGAAGGAGCTATTGAGCGGACGATTGACTGGGTAAATGAAGACGTAGAGGAACTTAATCTATACGTTGATTTGGCAACCCCTCTAGCCAATGTTAAAACGGTCATGTTCGATTATATTGACGGCCGAATAGAGGAATTGACCGTGGAAGACCCAGGCATCAGTGGTTGCTCACCGACCTCTGCATCGGATTTGGCCGCGAGCTACGTTGGGAAATTCGAACAGATCGCTGATGGTGTAGTTCCGGAATCGGTTCCATCTTTGAAGCAGATTGACACAACGTGCCGGGCCATAATTTTTGAGCTGGCCTTTAACGACTTGGTAGCCAGCGCCGGTTTGAACGAAGCGACTTCAGCATCGCTTAGAAACGGCAAAGGCGAACTGAGAGCCCCCTTCGCTGCGGGGGACACATTGGAAGTGTTGAAGGTCTCAGCCCGATTGCTAGCCGAGCCGTTGATGGACGACGCCATTGCGCGTGTCCGAGAAGACCTGGATGGCGGTGACCGGTTTGAACTGATTAACCAGATCGCCAAGTGGGACACTGACACCACTGAAGAGCAGATCAGATCCGACCTCAATGAAGGCCGAGATTGGATATCCAAGGTCAACAACTTTGGTGATATGGCGTCGCTGATTATGGTGATTGGTGGTGCCGCTGCCATGGGCTTGGTGTTCTTCCCCAGTCTGGGAGGGATGCTGCGGTGGCCGGGAATCGCCTTGTTTATAACGGGCGGGTTCTTCTTTGTCCTGGGCAAGATTGCCGAAGCAGAAGTCCCAGACCGATTGGCTGACATTATTGAGACAGGTGCTGATAAAGTGTCTGGCGTCCCGCCAGCAGTAACCGACTTGGGCGGAGATGTACTGATTTCCTTTGGTTCTCAGTTAACCGACGGATTCGTTGGTCCATCGCTCACACTGCTGACCGTAGGAATCATCATGTTTGGAACGTCGTTCTTCTCAGTGATCCTTGGGCGGTTCATACCAATCGTCAAATAACCGGCAGTATCAAACGGACGCAAATAAAAAGAGGGCGGGATAATTCCCGCCCTCTTTTTGTTTACCCGTCTGTTTACCCGTCCTCCGGTTAACCTGTAGTTGAAACTCTAGAAAAGAGCTATCGGGCTCACCGGAGACCCGGTTACATTGCGGAGACGGAGCGGCGCTAGCGTCAACATGAACTCGTAACGGTTCCGTTGAGCGCAGGCCTCCGCCAGTTCCTCAAGGTTGGCATTGTCGATTAGCCACAGGCCCAGGGTGACCAGGCACATGGTATGTAACGGCGAGCCAATGGTGCTGTAGTGGGAAGGCCGGAAATCGTTGGAAGTGTCCGTGCCCAACATGGCGACTCCCCGCTCCTTGAACAACGGTGTGCAGGCCACCTGACAGGCGGTCATAGGCTCCCCGGCTTTGGCTGGCGGGCTGGCCAGGCGCATCTTGTAGTTGCCGGTGCGCACCAGAAGAATGTCCCCTTCCTCAATCTTGACCCCTTGGGCTTCTTCGGCCTCCAGTAGGTCTTCCGGCATCACAGGCTCGTTGGGGTCCAAGAATTCCACTCCCCGCAGTTTGGGCAGATCCAGCAGCACACCTTTGGTCACGATGCCTGAGTAGGCGGCCTCAATGGAGTGAGTCTGCGCTCCCTGTCTGGACGTGATCATGTTGGAGGGCTTGCCGTTAAAAAGCTGCCCCTTCCATGAATAATGGGACATGGCATCAATGTGGGTGATGCTCTGGCCGTGGAAGACCATGCCAATGAACTCGGCAGCGCCCCGGCGAGTGTATTGGCGTTCCTCCGAGTCCTCGTTCCGGCCCTCTCCGCTGTCGACCATGAACCGCTGCACTTGAAACGTGACATCGGCGTTCATGTCGCTGCTGATGGGGCGGGCACAGCTAACCGGGATGCCGTCTTGCACCAATGCTGCCGCCTGCAAGCGTTTCTCCGGGGTTATCAGGTTCAAACAACCAAGTTGGTCATCGTCACCCCAGCGGCCCCAGTTGCTGAGAGATTTCATCCAACCAAGCACTGTAGCCTCGTCGGGAATCTGCCTTGAAGTTGCCTGTGCCATGCGTCCGCCTCCTGATTGTGCTCGTCACTATTAAGATTGGTATTAAAAACTGATTAGTAATGCCTAGGGGTTTGGTTCTTTCGATGCAAGTACATCCCCGATGAAATCAGGGGCGCCGTTCAGGAAATCCTTGATGTCCACCGCCTTTTTCCCTTCGAGTTGGACCTTGTGCAACCCCAGGAACCCTTCGCTGGTCGCCACCGCCGCTGGAACGTCCGGGTGATCGGTTCTCACCACCGTTCCCGGTACGAATTCAGTGGAAGACGATGAGATAAGTGATACTTCAATAATTTTTAAGCCGCTGCCGTTCCAGTTAGTGAATAGTCCCGGCCAGGGGTTGAAAGCCCTCACCCGACGTTCCAACTCAACTGCGGTAAGCGACCAGTCGGCCAGACCGTCGGCGCGCTCGTACTTACGTGTGACCGATGCCAAAGCCTCGTTTTGAGGCTCTGATGTCAATTTCCCTGATTGCCATTGGGGCAGGCTTTCTTGCAGCAACTCTCCGCCCAGTTCAAAGAGCTCCGTGGTCAGGCCCTCGGCAGTCTCGTCGCCCTTCATAAAGAACTCATGCTGGGAGATCAGCGGGCCGGTGTCCATTCCTTCGTCCAGCAACATGATGGTGACGCCGGTGATTAGATCGCCATTCAAAATGGCCGTGACCACTGGAGACGGGCCCCGGTACCGAGGCAGTACTGATGGGTGAATGTTGAGGCAACCCAGTGGCGCCAAATCCAGTACCGGCTTCGGGAGCAGCTTGCCATAGGCCGCGACAACGATGACGTCAGGCTTGAGCGCAGCCAGATCGTCTTGGACCGCTTGCTGCCGGAAGTTGACTGGTTGGACCACGTTTAAGCCATGGTCAACGGCGTAATCCTTGATCGGAGACGACTGGGGCTGACGGCCTCGGCCAGCGGGTCGGTCAGGCGGAGTGTAGACGCCCACAACCTCACTGCCTTCCATGCCGACCAGACTGGCCAGAACTGGGACTGCAAATGTTGGGGTGCCCATGAAAACAAGGCGCATGGAGTCAAATTCCTATTTGGTTACGATTAATTTCGTATTAAAAACTGCGAGTCGCATGTGTGGGTCTAATATCTGAAGGGGCAAATGGCTAGGTATTTCTGGTGACTAGGCTTACATAAATAGTTTTCAGGAACCGTTTATTCTCTTGACACTGAAAAATAGCCTTTGGTAAAATACAATAACCGCTTGGCGGGAATAAATGAAGGAGGTGAAGTACATGGATGATAGTTTAATGCGCAGGGGCGATGGTAGGCATCAGTCTGGACACGACGAGGTGATTGTTTCGTAGCGTTTAGCTCGAAATAAATTATCCCGTACGTCGGGCCCAGGCCAATGTCTACCATCGCCCCTTGACCCCGGTTTGTACCTAAGGGCGAGTAAAGCAACCCAGAGTTGGCCGGGCCCGTCTTTTTGCCCGGCGAATTCGTCGGTTTTTCATTTTTAGGGATTGGTTTCAAATTTGTGTTTTGACACTTATTTAGGCGTCACAATGCCAAATAGCATGAAAGATTTAGGCGCAGGTCGTTTGACAATGAATGTCCCTCGCCGTAGAATCGCCACGCATGGGAACCGCAATGACGGTACCCAGGAGAATAGGAAATAAATGATTCGGATTCGCCTCGCCAGGATTGGTAAAAAAGGCCACCCCTCTTACAGAATAGTAGTAGCAGAGGTTACTGCACCACGTGACGGTTCCTACTTGGAATGGATCGGGAACTACGACCCCATGGAAGATCCGCCTGTAACCACGCTGAAGAACGAGCGTGCAGCTCACTGGCTGAGCATGGGAGCAATTCCTTCTGACGCTGTCGCCCGGATAATGTCCGCGAACGGCCTGATGGAACGCACCCCCACCCAGAAGACAGCGACTAAGAAGAACCCTGATCCTGTTGCTGCAGCCCCAGTCGCAGCTGCTGCGCCTGCCGCTGCTCCAGCTCCCGCCGCTGAAGAGGCTCCCGCAGAAGAAGAATCTACCGATGAAGCGGCCGCTAAATAACAGCCTCCACCGCAATCATCGTTTTGATTGTTTCCCAGAGTACCTAAATACCCTATGAAAGAACTGATTGAGTACATAGCCCGATCTTTGGCCAGCGACCCTGATTCTGTGGTTGTCACAGAGTCCATGGAGGAAGGTCGTACAGTCTTCCGCCTTCAAGTTGCCGATGAAGACAAAGGCAAAGTGATTGGTCGGCAAGGTCGGGTTGCCCAGGCCATGCGCGTACTATTGCGCGTGGCCGCAGTTAAAGATGGCACACAAGCCGTCTTGGAAATCGTATAACTTCCTCCTTTTCCTCATCCGGCTCCTCACCGACTTCGGAATTCCATCATGTCTGATTCTTTTTCGATATCAGAACCAGAACGGACACCAACACCACCATCTGATTCCCTGATTGTCGTTGGGCGTATTCTTGGCGCCCACGGACGCGACGGTGAGATCCGAGTGCGGTCAACCAGTGATGTCCCCGACCGCTTTGAAGAAGGCCAAGTCCTCCTCTTATCCAAAGACGGGATAATCCCTGAAGAAGAGACTTACCGTATCACCAGAAGTCGGACCACTGTCATCAAAGGCAACGTTGGACTGATACTCGCTTTGCAGGGCTACCATGACCGAGACATAGCATTAAGGTTTGCCGGGTATTGGCTTTGTGTGGCACAGTCTGCGGTTCCCCCGGCAGAAGAAGGGGAATATTTCCACTACCAACTAATTGGCCTAAAAGTACGCACGATGGAAGGCGAAGAATTGGGCACTCTTGCCGAGATACTAGAAACCGGCGCCAACGATGTATACGTGGTCACCGGCAGCGAAAAAGAGCTATTGGTGCCTGCAGTGGGTAACGTAGTGCGTGAGATAGACATAGATGCCGATTTGATGGTTGTCGATTTACCTGAAGGTTTGCGCTGAAACCACTTTGACCCTCGCTTTACGCTAATGCTAGAATCGAGGCTGAATGGGCTTTTGGGAATTTTCTGAAAGTAAATCAAAACTTGTGGGAATATCGCATTGGCCATAATCGTCGATGCTGTCCCGGCTTCCCAGGAGGAATGTGCAATGTCCGGTCACTCTAAATGGTCAACGATCAAGCATCAAAAAGGCGCTACTGACGCCAAACGCGGCGTCCTATTTACCAAGATAAGCCGTGAACTGGCAATCGCCGTCAAGAACGGTGGCGGCTCCGACCCAGACATGAATTTCCATCTGAGACTGGTCTTGGATAAAGCCAAGTCCGCCAACATGCCCCAGGACAGTATCACCAGAGCAGTTAAACGCGGCTCCGGTGAGAGTGCAGAAGGCGAAACCCTTGAAGAGATCACCTATGAAGGCTACGGACCGGGCGGTGGAGCCATCCTGTTACAGGCGCTGACCACCAACCGTAACCGAACCGCATCCGATGTACGTTCAGCTTTCAGCCGAGGCGGGGGTAACCTGGGAGAGAGCGGTTGTGTTGCCTGGAACTTTGATTATCTGGGCGTTATTGGCCTGGAGATGAAAGATACCGAGCGGGGCGAAGAGCTCAGCATGATTGCCATCGACGCCGGCGCCGATGACGTAAAATTGGAAGATGAATATCTGGAGATATACACAGCCATCGACCAATTACAGAACGTACAGAAAATTCTGGCTGGTGAAGGCGTCCCACCAGAAGCTGGCCAATTCTCAATGGTTCCCAAGACCACCATTGCCCTGGGCGACAAACAACAAGAACAAACCCTACGACTTCTGGACACTCTGGAAGAACTGGACGACGTACAGAAAGCTTTCACCAACGCAGACTTCACCAGTGAAGTTCTGGAGCGTTACGGATCGGACTAGGGATTTGACTTGTGCAGCCCTAGTCGGCGGTGTTCTAGCCTCCGAGGCAGTTGGGAAATAGACGGGCGGTGTGTGATGGGAATATTGGGGATTGATCCCGGGACCTTGAAGATGGGCTACGCCGTGATTGGCGAAGGCCTCAATCCCCATGCCGATGACTATGGCGTAATCGCGCTCCCCGGTAAGATGCCGCTGGAACAGCGCCTCTACCAACTCCACACCCACATCCTGAACTTGATTGCTATCTTTAACCCCACTGCCGTTGCTGTGGAGCAACCCTTCATGGGCAAAGGCGAACGTGCCTTCCCAAATTCGGCGATGGCTGTTGGGCAGGCACAAGCCGCAGTGTTCATTGGCGCTGCCAGCCAGGGAATCCCCATCTACAAATACGCTCCTGCCCAGGTGAAAAGCTCCGTGGCCGACTATGGAAACGCAACCAAAGAACAGATGCGCCAAATAGTCACCGCCACCCTGGGACTGGACGAGATTCCCCCTACCGATGCTGCGGATGCCTTGGCTGTGGGCCTCTGTCATCTGATTCAGACCCAGTCCAATGTGGCTTTAGACCGCATCATCAGCCCAGGGCAAGAGCGCTGAATCTTTGACGCTCTGGCATAGCCCAAGCTTGGTTTCGTATTGAGTCTCTGGAAAACTGGGCGCGGCCCTGCCGCCTCGGATTGAACATGGACTTCGGTGCCCAGATAGGTGCCCGGATAATAGTAGGTGTGTAGATGATAGTAGGTGTGCACGGGACTCTGGAAACCACCGGCCCGGATTGGGTTCACGTCCGTGTTGGCGGGGTGACTCTGAATGTGTCCATCCCGGCAAACTCCGTGTCCGGCTTGGGGGCCATCGGTTCCCAGGTCACACTGCACACCCACCTGCGTATCCGCGACGATGAACCGGTTCTATTCGGCTTCACCGACGCTGCGTCACTGGGCTTATTTGGCATGCTGACAGCAGTCTCAGGGGTGGGACCAAGAACGGCATTGGCCTTGTTATCCAGTCTTGATCCGTCCCGACTGCAGACAGCCATTGTGACCGGAGATGTAGCAGCGTTGTCCTCTGCACAGGGCGTCGGCAACCGCACGGCCAACCGGATCATCCTGGACCTCAAGGGCAAGCTAGAAGACGCCGAATTTGCCGATGTTGGTTTCTCTGAAGGCACCGACGGCCAGGTGATTGCCGCTCTTGCCGCTCTCGGCTACTCACCTGCAGAGGCAAGAGCTGCTGCGGGCGCTCCGGCCGTCATGGCTGAGACCGAGGTGGATGACCGAATCCGCGTCGCTTTGCAACAATTCGCCACTAGAGGCTAAGACCTGAAATAGTCTGGGCTCGAATTGGCGCTACCGATGACCTCTCCCAAAAAGTGATTCCTGCCAAAATTTCTCATGCCAACCAGTGGCCCAGACGACTGGCGAGGTTTCCTGGCTTCCCCATAACCGTGGAAGGCAAGGTTGATGAGGGCTTCGGACGGACCACAGCCAAATGGCGTGAGCATGCCAGTCCTGGCAAACGAGAGCGCCTGGCCAGGCTGTGCAAGCGTCTTAGGGGAGCTCCAGCCAGGGTCGACCATATCTCCTACCAACTACTCCACCGAACGGCGGCAGCCCTAATCGAAGCTGAGCGGTTCAACTCCAACACGGCGGTCACGTTGATACATTCTTTCAGCGGCGATCGCGTTGGTTTCAAAGACTACCAGGCCTTCATTAGTCTGTTTGGCAAGTGGTCTAAACCCAATACCGTGACCAATGTTGGCCGCAGGAACGGAGTTCAGCTCTATACGTCATGAGTGCAGGGAGAGGCTGAATTCCTGTCAGCTTGATGCCCCTATATTCATGGACAATAGGGACGTGCGGTACTGCCAATCCCCTTATATAATAGCCAGACACTTCGTGCTGGAAAAATCGTGATAAAAGGGACTCGTTAGACGATGGCACCCTACGCTCGCGGCGAAAAATGGACCGAGGCCGGCCAAAACGTCCAAAAGACCTGGAACGCGAACATCCAGCCTGAGGGCCGCAAGTTTGAACTGGTCTCGGATTTTAATATGACCGGTGATCAACCCACTGCAGTGGCACGGTTGTCTGAGGGCGTTGAGAAAGGTCTCGCCCGCCAGACCATGCTGGGCGTCACCGGTAGCGGCAAGACCTTCAGCATGGCGAACATTGTTCAGCAAGTGCAGCGCCCGACCCTGGTCATGGCCCACAACAAGACTCTGGCCGCGCAGTTGGCCTCCGAGTTCAAAGAGTTCTTCCCTCATAACGCGGTGGAATACTTCGTTTCCTACTACGATTATTACCAGCCTGAGGCTTACGTTCCTCATTCTGATACCTACATTGAAAAAGACTCCAGCGTGAACGAAGAGCTGGATAAACTGCGGCTATCGTCCACAACCTCGCTGCTGACTCGGCGTGACGTCTTGATCGTTGCCTCGGTTTCTTGCATCTACGGTCTTGGTGACCCGAACGATTATTTCAACTTGGTTGCCCAGGTAAAGGTCGGCGAAAGCCGAAACCGCAGCCAGTTGGTACGCCAGCTCGTGGACATGCAGTACGAGCGCAACGACATGGATCTGGCTAGAGCCAAGTTCCGGATTCGCGGTGACACCCTAGAACTCGTTCCGGCCTACGAAGAAGCGGCGGTGCGCATCCAGTTCTTTGGCGACGAAGTTGAACGCATCGTCAAAGTGGACCCGCTGACTGGCGAAGTTCTTGATGACCTGAAAGAGTTCTCTATCTATCCGGCCAACCACTTCGTTACGTCCAAAGAAAAAATGGAACGGGCAGTTACCACCATCGGCGAAGAACTCATTGTGCGCCTGGCAGAACTGGAGCAGGCTGGCAAGATTCTGGAGGCAGCACGTCTGGAAAGTCGCACCCATTACGACTTGGAGATGCTCCAGGAGACCGGGTTTTGCTCGGGTGTCGAGAACTACGCTCGCCACCTGTCCCAGCGACCACCTGGCAGCGCGCCATGGACCCTGTTGGACTATTTCCCGGACGACTTCCTGATGTTTGTTGACGAGTCGCACATGACGCTGCCCCAGGTTAGGGGGATGTACAAGGGCGACATGTCCCGTAAGTCGACGCTGGTGGACTTTGGGTTCCGTCTTCCTTCAGCCATGGACAATCGGCCCCTGAACTTTGAGGAGTACGAAGAGCACATCAACCAGGTGGTCTACGTTTCGGCCACACCTGGGCCATTTGAACTGAAAAACAGCAGTTCCGTAGTTGAGCAGGTGATTCGCCCGACTGGATTGCTGGACCCCACAGTGGAAGTTAGGCCCACCGAAGGCCAGATTGACGACCTTCTTCAGGAAATCAGGCTCAGAATAGAAAAATCAGAGCGGATTCTGGTCACCACCCTTACCAAGCGTATGGCCGAGGAATTGGCTGACTATCTGTCGGAGATGGGCATCCGCAACACCTACTTACACTCAGACATTCAGACCCTGGATCGCATCGAAATACTGCGTGACCTGCGGATGGGCGTTTATGACGTGATCGTGGGCATCAACTTGCTGCGGGAAGGCTTGGACCTTCCGGAGGTCAGCTTGGTGGCCATCTTGGACGCCGATAAAGAAGGTTACCTGCGGTCTGAAACGTCAATGGTCCAGACCATTGGACGCGCCGCTCGTCACTCCAACGGCCACGTGATCATGTACGCCGACCGCATGACGGACTCCATGCGAAAAGCCATCGACGAGACCAACCGCCGTCGTTCCATCCAGGGCGACCACAACAAAGTGCACGGCATCGAACCCATGAGCATCCAGAAAGAGGTCCACGACATCACAGAGGGCATCAAGGCCATCGCTGAGAGTCGGACCCGTTACGACGTAGTGCGCAAGGAAATGTCCCGCTCTGATATGTTCAAAGTGGTGAAGGATTTGGAAGTTCAGATGAAGGAATCGGCCAGGGGCCTGCAGTTCGAGAAAGCAGCCCAGTTCCGCGACGAGATATTTGAGTTGCGCCGCCTCCTAGCTCTGGAAGAAAAAATCATCGGCCCCGGAGACCTAATGCCCGAAGACGTGTCCGCGCCAGAAGAAGAACCAGGCTAAGCGTGTTTGCCCTGGGTCAAAGTTGATGTCTAAAAGAAGAAGGGCGCGGTTTAACCGTGCCTTTCTTCTTTATAGCCTGTCAGTCTGAGGCCTCAGCCGAAGAATCTCGTAGCTGGCAATAAAAGTCAGCTACCAGGGCAACGAGACCCTTCACTGCGGCTCAGGGTGACAGAAAACACGGCTGGTCACGCCTGTCATTCTGAGGCGTTAGCCGAAGAATCTCGTAGCTGGCAATAAAAGTCTACTACCAGAGCAGCGAGACCCTTCGCTTCGGCTCAGGGTGACAGCAAGTACGGCTCGTGACAGTTGCCCCTACTCCGTAATGTTCCAACCCAGGAAATTGCAGACTGCTTGGCCCATGACCAAGTTGAGATCTGCGCCGGAGAGCCAGGGTAGTTCCTCTGTGAACAGGGTTACGCATTGTTTCCAAGAGCACGGCATGCGGGTGATGTCGGTGCCCCAGAACATGCGCTCCGGACCAAAGGCGTCAAATATTTGGTGTAGGTAGTCGTGGATGCTGCTATAGGGATAAGACCCGCTGGAGTAGCTGGGCGCGCCGGTGGCCTTGATGGCCACGTTGGGGTACTTGGCCAAGGCCAGCATCTCGGGCAGCGTGGCAAAGCACTCGGCGTCGGTCTTGCCTCCAGCGCGGCCCAGATGATCGACAATCAACTTCAGGCTGGGGCACTTCTCGGCTATCGGGGCGACCATAGACATGTAATTGGACGCCATCAACGCCACGGGGATGCCCAAACGTTCCGCCTCAGGCCAGAGCCAGTCCATGGTGCCGTCCGTGGGCCAAGTTGCTTGGTGCGGCTGGGTAAAGCTGAACCGGAACCCCAGCATGCCAACTTGGCTTATCCAGTCTTCAACCAACGAGCGGCTCGCGTCCTGTTCAAGGGGAATTTTGCCCAGAATCGAGAGTCGATTTGGGTGGAGTTTGGCAGCCTCCAAAGCCAGGCCATCGGAACCCGGGTCCCAACTGGGCGGATGGATAATGGCTGCGTTGATTCCGCCCTCGTCCATCTCCTTGAGTAGGTCGTCGGTCAGGAAATCCGGTATTTGACGGTGGCCGGGATTGGCGGGAATATGGCCCGCCCAAAGATGTACCTGGGCGTCTACAATCAACATTTTGCAGGACTCCTCACAATTCTAATTCGGCTGTTTGCTGAGTTCAGCTAATCTACCATATGCAATCAAGCCGTAGTAGGCATCAGTACAAAGCGTGATTAAAAAAACCACCAACAACCTGTTTCAGGCTCTTGGCGGTTGGTTTGCGGATTTTATGTGCCGAACGGTTTATTCGACGTTGACAGGGAACGGTATCGAACCCAAATGAGGCCCAACCCAGTTGAATTCATTGGCCAAGTGCATTGCGCTGGCCGGAACAAACAAATCACTGTTCAACTGCCACTCGGATCCATCCCAGGTGATCTCCGAACCGGCCACTGTGAGCGCACCGGCCATGGGATGGGGAAGGGTATTTG
>Ga0209089_10000848_pt1 | contig 27909 bp, 27 predicted proteins | sample ArcticOcean_MG_C_FD_187431 | JGI IMG/M metagenome (GOLD analysis project Ga0209089, IMG submission 187431) | Marine microbial communities from western Arctic Ocean - ArcticOcean_MG_CB2_150 (SPAdes) (version 2) | ecosystem: Environmental > Aquatic > Marine > Oceanic | place: Arctic Ocean: Canada... | reverse complement strand
CTGCCAATGGCACTTTTCTAGCGATAGTCTCAGCCTCACCCCAGGTGCCCAATGTTATTGGAACCTATTCTTTAAACCTGAGCAGCGACACCACCCTACAGGACCACCACGGTGATTTCCCTGGGGCGGCATCTGTACTCAGCTTTGGCAACGCTCATCAGGGTGCGGTCAGCCCCGATACCGACCGAGACTACTTCTTGTTCCCGGCAGAACGAGGGGTCAACTACACATTGGAGTTGGACCTGCTGACCGCAGAAGGTGCAGTCATATCCATAGAGAACCCCGCAGGAGACACACTGAGCAGCACCAACGGCCTGGGCGCTGGTCTAGGTTGGACGGCGGCCAGTACCGGCTTGTTCTACGTGGTGGTGTCCCATTCACCCCAGGCAAATGAGGGCATCGGCACTTACGCGTTAACAGTCTCAGCCAACACCAGCTTGGAAGACCGTCACCTGGACACGGCTTCCAGTGGCACTCCCCTGAGTTTTGGCACTATCTATCAGGGAGCTATCAGCCCCCAGTCTGATTTGGATTACTTCTCATTCCCCGCTGAGCGCGGAGTTGAATATCTTCTGGACATGACTTATGGGTCAGCAACGGCAGTTTCATTTGAAGTAAGCAGTTTGGACGGGAGTTCAGATAACGGCGCTCGTAACTTCGGCGAGAGCAACATTATCCGATGGACGTCTCCGGACTCGGGCACCTATTACGTCAGGGTTTCAGCCTCGGCAAAAGCACTGGAACCAACAGGTACGTACACACTGAAGGTCACGCCTGATCTGGCTCTGCAAGACCGACATAGCGACGCTGCCAGCAACGGCACTCGCATCGGATTTGGCAACGCCATCGGAGGCGCCATCAGCCCGTTAACCGACTATGACTATTTCGAGTTCACCGCAGAGCAGGGAATCACCTACACCGTAGATGTGAGACCTGGAACCACCGAAGGCGTCCGGTTCTCAGTTGAGAGCCAAATAGTAGGTTTCTCCACTTCCAACTTCGGCCTGGAACAATCTCTGGAGTGGGAGGCCCCAACATCGGGGGCATACATACTCGCCGTATCGGCCTCCGAACGAGTCGGCAAGTCCGTTGGAACTTATTCCATCACCGTCAACCGACAAAGTGACGCGCGACCTGAGGTACCCAAGGTAATCGAACCGGATCCAGAACCGGTGCCAGATATACCCCTACCCAAGATCATCGCCCCAGACGGGACCGCAATGATCCTTGAGTCCAGGGTTTCACCGTTGGGGAGCATTGTCCGGGTTCCGGTGGAACTGAGCCAAGCGTCGGGTATCACCAGCCTTGGGTTCACGCTGAACTACGATCCCAACGCACTCCGAGTGTTCAGCGTGGAACGGGGTTCCAGACTAACTGAGGACTCATTCAGCTATGACACTGATTTACCGGGACAGGTGCGGTTTGGATTTGCCGTGACTCAGGGTTCAGTATCCAGTGGTACTGCGGCCGTTGTGTCCTTCCAGGTAGTAGGGGCTGAGGGTTCAGTAAGCCCAATCACCCTATCAGACGCCTTGGTAAATCACCGAGCCGAGGGTCCTTTGACTGTGGAACTGGTTGGAGCTGACTTCAGAGTCGGTTCCAAAATACTGGGCGACGCCGATGGCGACAGCCTAGTTACAGCGCTGGACGCTTTGCTGGCCCTGAAGATGGCCTCTGGCGGCACCAGGATAGACCTTTCCTTGGACGTGAACAATGACGGCAAGATTACCATTGATGACGCCCGAATAATTCTGAACATGGCCCGACCTAGTTAGGGGAGTAGATTATGCGCTGGATGTTAGAAGTAGCATTTATCGGCTTATCCACCAGTTGGAAATGGTTGATTGGCTCAACGGCCGCGGTCGCCATTCTGGTGGGATTATTGTTCGGAGTGGGAGTTTTGGGCAGCGGTGACAGTAGCGACACTGATACTAACGGGCCTTTTGTTGCCGCCCCACCAACTCCAACGCCCGCTCCTAAGGCGACACCAAGGCCAACTCAGGCGGTTGCTGCAACACCAGTGCCGTCGGCTACGCGGGTGCCGGCAGCGCCAGCCAAGGTGATCTCAGTGCCCATATTGGCCACCCGGGCAGCCAACGTCGGCAGCCTGGAGTTTGTCTTGGTCTACGACCCTGCCAAGCTGGAATTTGCCCAGGTTGAACGTGGTCTGTTGTCCGGTGATGCCTTGATCGACTCTAGTTCATCAGAGCCAGGCCGACTTTGGGCCGGCATCATCGATATGCAGGGGATTAACGGTAGCGGCCCGGTGGCCGTGGTGAAATTTCGAGTGCGCGACGGTGTATCTGGGGCCATGCCTCTAAGTTTGGAGAGTATCGCGGCGTTTGATGCCAATACACTGGTCGACATCGTCACTGGAACCACAGCTGGGGAGTTCAATGTCACAGAACTCCATCCCCTGTCGCCCATAGTCACTTTCCAGTAATCAACGTCCTAACTAGCTAGAGCTAAGACGGAAAAAGGAGGCACCGAACTAACCGGTGTTTCTTTTTTATTTTGCCCTCTTTCCACAACCTGGATTCTCGCCTACAATATGGCCGTAATTCACGACCAAGCACCTATTTTTTGGAGGAACGATTTTGGCTAGTTTGAACCTTGCGGAAGCTGAAGTGATTTTGGCGGCATCCAAGGCAAAAATGGTAGAGCTCGGCGTCAAGATGAGTATCTCAGTGGTTGACCCTCGTGGCGACCTGATTACCATGTGCAAGATGGATGGAGCACCTTGGCGGACACCCGTGGTCTCCCGCGGTAAGGCAGTTGCCTCGGCCAGCTTTGAAGTTGCCAGCGGCGCTTTGACCGACAACTCCCAGGCTCCCATATTCCGGGCTTTCATGGCCATGGAAGGCGGCCATTTCATCCCCGGTCAGGGCGCATTGCCCGTATTCCGGAACGGCGAGATCATCGGCGCAGTCGGTGGTAGCGGCGGAACAGCTCAAGAGGATGAAGACTGCGCTCGCGCCGGCATCGAGGCCGCCGGATTCTCAGCTTCTCGCTAACAAATAGTTTTCGATCTTTGGCATCAAAATCAGCTGGGTTAAACCCAGCCGATTTTTTATTTGTACCCGATTCATGCCCATTCGTTTCTGGTGGACGGCACGCTCGATTGAACTGTAGACTGATGCTCATAGCCTCTCGCCCTAGCCAGTCTTAAATCGAGACTGATGCCCAGAACCGCTGGCCAAAAGTTGTCTCAGACGAAGCCGCTGGAGTTAAATCATGCACGTTGGATCGTCTACCTTTTTCCAGAACCACCGCCAGGCAATGACCGACTTGGAGGTCTATCAGAACGAGCTGCGCCTGGCCGACATGGTTGAACCGTTGGGCTTCGACTCAATCTGGGGGGTGGAACACCATTTCACCGACTACACCATGTGCCCCGACGTTCTGCAGTTTCTTTCCTACATGGCCGGACGAACCCAAACGGTGCAACTAGGTAGCATGGTGGTGGTTCTGCCCTGGCACGACCCACTTAGGGTAGCTGAGCAATTCTCCGTGCTTGACCATCTTAGCGCCGGAAGGGCGATAATCGGCGTTGGCCGGGGTCTGGCCAGAGTTGAATTTGATGGATTCAAGATAGAGATGTCAGAGTCCAGGGCCAGGTTTGCGGAGAGCACCAAGTTATTGGTTGATGCCCTTGAAGAGGGCTTCGCCGAGTTCCAGGGTGAACTGATCGAACAGCCTAGGGTGGAAATCAGGCCCAGACCCTACAAGAGTTTCAAGGGCCGGACTTACGCTGCCGCAGTCTCTCCGGAATCTTCATTGGCGCTGGCCCAATTGGGTCTCGGCATGTTGATCATCCCCCAGAAGCCGTGGAGCGAGGTTGAAGCCGAACTCAAATCTTACCGAGAGATCTACCTGGAGATCAATGGCGAGCCAGCGCCGCCCCCGATAGTAGTTGGGTTCACGTTCTGTCACGAAGACGAAGAAACGGCCCGAGAGATGGCTAGCGAGTATATCGGCAATTACTGGGACTCGATAATGGACCACTACGAGTTCCACAGTGACCACCTGAAAGAGACCAAGGGCTACGAGTACTACGGAAAGTTCACCGAGAAGATAGAACAATACGGAAACCAGGACGTGAAGGACTTCTTTCTGGACCTGCAGGTATGGGGAACTCCCGACCAGTGCTACGAAAAGATCATGAAAACTCGAGGCCGTACCGGAAGCGAATCATACATAGGCGCGTTTAGTTTTGGCGGAATGCCCTACGGTGAGGTTGAAAAGAGCATGAAACTCTTCGCCGAAAAGGTGATGCCCAGGCTGAAAGAAGTACTGGCTACGGTGTAACTTATTCGCCCGTGTAGCGAATTCCCTCGCTTTTGATCTCACCCAGCGAACGCCATGCAAAACGTTTGGTGTAAGGATTCTCGATTCCTTCCAAAGCATCTGCAGCCAGTCCGCCCAGCACCGGGCCAAACTTAAAAGCGTGCCCGCTGCCTCCGGTGGAGACCACCAAGCCTTGCCGGGCAGGGTCTCGGCCAATCCAGAAGTCCCCATCCCAGGTGTCGCAGTAGAGGCACATTTTGCTGCCGTAAAGTGGGAGCGCCGCCAGAGAGGGCAGAGACTCGGCCAAGAACGCCCGGCAATGGGATTCCTGCTCTGGTAGCGTCAATCTATCCGCGTCAGGGTGAACCCTCTGGCCTGGCCCATGATTGGCCATCTTGACCACACCCTCACAGTTGGCCGGAAATCCGTACCAGCCGGTTCGTGGGATGTCCGCGCCCCAAGGTGGAAATGATGGCGCGCGGTAGTTTTCCGGATTTGACGGCTTGAAGTAGAAGATGGGCTGGCCTACCGGCCACATCCGGTCGGCAAGGTCTGGTAGCAAAACCGTAGTCCACACCCCGGCGGCCACCAACACCCACTCAGCCAGCAATTCCCGACCGTCTGATGCCGCTGCACCGGTTACTCGACCACCATTCTGTAGCAACCGAGTCGCTGCGAAGCCAGTCACGATTGAGACATCAGCATCGATTGCGTCCTGGGCCAGGGCAGCAGTAATCTCGGCAGCTTCCGCCCAACCTGCCCTTGGGTTGAAGTACCCGTCTATGTAGTGGTCTCCGTTCCAATGAGGGTAACGACTGGCCAGGTCTCCGTATGGCAGCTTTTCAAGGGGGAAGCCACGCTCGGTCAGGAGCGAGTACGAGTCCTGCTCAAACGACCCGGAAGCCATCGGCACGCTGGTCATGAGCAGAAACCCGTCTTCGTGGTAAAGGTCTCTGCCCCAACAGGCGTTCCAGCGGTGCCAACCTTCAATGGCCTCAGCGCCCAACGACGAATAAAGGCCATCGGCACCGTAGTCCATGCGCACCATGCGGCTCACATCGTTAGATGCCGCCAGTGGATGAGGGACCGGCCCCGGATCCGCCACCGTGACTCGGTAGCCGCGTTGCCGCAATTCCAAGGCGGCGGTCAGCCCAAATATGCCAGCCCCAATCACCAGTACTGAGTTGTCAGCAAGCACGATAATCTACGGGCAATTTGGATTGCCGCAGGCCTAGTTGGTCAATCAAGACAATCACCCCGCGGAAGCAGACTTGATGGCCGCTCTAAGATCGTCGATGCTAATGTCTCCGCCCAGCAATTCCTCGCCAATGAGATAGGTGGGAGTTCCGCCCACCCCAGCCTCTTTAGCCGCTTCGTGATCCTGCATCACGGCGTCCCGAAACTCACCTGCTTCAATTCTAGGGGCAAGGTCAACCCAGTCCATGCCAGAAGCGGTCACTATCTCTTGCAACACGTCCAAGTCGTTGATGTCGGCGCCAGACTCCCAGTAAGCCGCAGCAGCCAGGTGGTGGAACTCACCGTCTTTACCCCTTTCTTTGGCGTACGCAGTGATCTCGTGGGCACGTTTCGTGTTTGGTGACCATTGCGGGCGGTGCATCTCCAATCCAACGCCTTTGGCCCGTTCTTGCATCCCGGCGTTGAGTTCGGTTTCGGTCTCGCCGTCAAACAGCCTACGAGGCTCTCCCTCTGCAGGTCTTTCCGGACGAAGTAGATACGGTCTGCGATCTACATCAATGGACAACTCCGATGACAACATGTCGAGCCTACCCAGGCCGACGTAGCAATAGGGTCAAGTGTAGTCGTACCAAACGGTGACCTTAACGGGATTGGAAGTGACCATTTTCTACCTCTCTAGTGTGGGTTGATCGGGAAAATATCTAAGCCAGGAGCGATTTCGAAACATTGTAGCACGCACGTTTCCTGACTAATCCCAGAAAATTAAAAAGGCCGTTGTGAGACTCACAACGGCCTTTTTAATTACTGAAAGTCCCAACTGTTTAGTCGGCGGCGCTTGGTGAGCCGGCCTTGGAAAAGGCGTTTCGCAGGGCGGCAGACGCCTCGTCCACTGCCTGCTGTCCCTTGTCCACCACGGCTCCCATGCTGAAGAATCCGTGAATCACACCGTCATACCGAGTGGCGGTGGTCTCCACACCAGCTTCACTCAGTCGCTTGGCGTAGGCCTCTCCCTCGTCTCGTAGTGGGTCGAATTCTCCCGTAATCACCAACGCCGGTGGCTGTCCGACCAGACTCTCGGCCTGTAGCGGGGCCGCATAGGGGTTTGAAGCATCCTCTTCATTGGCCAAGTAATGCTCCCAGTACCACTGCATGCCAACCTTGGTCAGTGAATAACCTTCGGCATTATCGTTGTAGGAAACGGTGTTGTAATTGACATCGGTAACCGGATAGATCAGGACCTGGAACGCAATCTCTGGGCCACCTCTATCGGCTGCCATCAGCGCCATGGCCGCGGCCAGGTTGCCGCCTGCGCTATCGCCGCCAACGGCCAGCCGAGTGGGGTCACCGTTAATCGCCGCGGAGTTATTCACAGCCCAGGTTGTTGCGGCCCAGCAGTCATCAGCGGGACCAGGGAATTTGGTGTCTGGCGCTAATCGATAATCTACCGAGACGACGATGCACTGGCCGCCCACACATAAGCTGCGTGCGGATCCATCAGCCGATTCCAAATCGCCCACCACCCAACCACCACCGTGGAACCAGGCTAGGATGGGGAACGGGCCATCGCCCTCCGGAGTGTAGATGCGCACCGGAACGTCGCTGTCGGGGCCGGGGATGGTCCGGTCTTCCACCTTGGCCACTTCAGGGCCGGGAGAACGCTTCCGGAGCTTGGCGTTGGCTCGAGCTACTTCCGGGCTAACGGTATCGGCCGGCGGCAGACCAAGGGCTGCCACGGTTTCCATCACTTGTATTATCTGTGGGTCTAACGGCATATCGTACCTCTACGGTTCAGTTGAATTGATTCTAAATCATGGGCTTCAAGATATATTCAGGGCATTATAACTGAAAACAATTCCATCCCATCCGGGTAGGGAGACTTTAAGGCGCTGCATCTGCGCTCGGATCCCAAATCCAATATTTTGCGATCGCGCCTGCATCGACTCTAAGGTCAGTCCCGGTGATCATCTCAGCCTCGTCAGAGGCCAAAAATGACGCTGCTTTGGCGTAATGGCGAGGGCTTGGCAGCTTCTGGAGAGGCGACCCGGTGCTTGGGTCTGCCAGCCAGCCGCTGGAACGCTGCCCGCCCCTAGGCCCTGGCCATTCAACGCCCCAACGCTTCGCGCGCTCAAACGCCTCTGTTCGGTCGGTGGCCGTCGGGGTCAGGCTGTTCACCCTGATCCCATATTTAGCCAACTCCATGGCTACGGACCGGGTGAAATTCATCAGGCCACCCTTGGCGGTACCGTAACCGATGTTGCCCGGTTCACCCTGGTGACCTGCCGTGGAGATTATGTTGATCATGTTGCCTTTGCGCCCCAGGTCAATCATCTGTTTGGCGGCATACTTGGTGAACAAAAACGCCCCCGTCAGCATCACATCGGTCTGCCTACGCCATTCATCCACAGGCATATCCAATACGCCCTTCCAGTTGAAGACAGTGGCGCCGTTGACCAAGATGTCCACTCCGCCAAAAGTCTCTTTGGCCAGGTCCACAGCGGCAATCACCTGCGCTTCGTCGGTCACATCACAGGCGATGGCGATGGCTTCGCGTCCCAAATCTTTTACAGCCTGGGCACATTTCTCGGCGTAGGCGGGGTTTATGTCAACACAGACCACGTTAGCCCCTTCCTCAGCCATGCCTTCGGCTATGCCGCCCATGATGTTTGGGCTAGTGCCGGTTACCAGAGCAACTTTCCCGTCGAGTTTCATTTTGTTGGTTCGCTCCGTTAAAACTATTTCTTGAGGCTAGCCTGCAATTCCTCGTGGGGAGGCACCTTCTCGCCTAGGACGTAAAGATAGTAGTAGCAGCCATCTCCCCTAGGAATTTAAACTGCTTGCGCAGGTCTTTAACCAGGGCGGGAAAATCGTCGTGGAAGCGTAAATACTTCTAAAATCCACTGAACTCTGAATCCAGTTCCAGCAATCTCTGGGCGTTACTCACCACGGCTTCCAGTTTGCGCCGATACCTAATAACTTTGGCGTCTTGGGTCAGATAGTCTGTCTCTGGAGGGGTCATGCCAACGACTTTGGTAGCGTCGAACCCGTGGAACCCGTCTCGGATGCCCGGCCATTTTGATTCCACAATCTGTAGGACATGCCCGACTGAAACACCACCTTGCTCATTACCTCAAGGTAGTCGCCAGAGCCTTTGGGTTTTATCTGGCCCGGTGCCTGCATCTCTGGCATGGGAGCCCTCCCAATCTGTTGCAGTTTCTTTAGTGCGGGGCTTTAGTCGCGGATTTTTAGTCGATAGTCAGGACTATTTTTCCGAAGTTGGCGTTGGTCTCCATGTATTTATGGGCCTCGGCAACTTCTTCGAGCGGAAACGTCCGGTCAACTATCGGCTTCATGCTTCCGGAGGCGAGATGGGGCAGCACATGACGCCTGAACTGGGCAGTTACCTCTAGTTTCTCACCGAGGGTACGACCTCTTAGGCCGGTACCGCAGACCTGCAAACGCTTGGCCATTAACGGGCGCAGGTCAACTTCCATTTTGGTCCCGCCCATGAGGCCGACTTCGACCAACCGTCCAAGCACAGCCAAAGATGCAATGTTCTTGTCCCAGTACGGGGCACCAATGAAGTCAATCAGTACATCCACGCCTGCGCCAGAGGTTACCTCTTTGATTACCTCTGCAAAGTCCTGTTCGTGGTAATTGATGCCCACGTTCATGCCCAGGTCAGTTGCCCCGGCCAGTTTCTCTGCCGAGCCGGCAGTTCCAAACACAAATGCTCCGGCCTGATGGGCTAGTTGCACGGCGGCAGTGCCCACACCGCTCCCAGCGGCATGGACCAGCACGCTCTCTCCCATTTGGAGATTACCTCGGTTGAACAGCGCGTCGTAGGCCGTGAGATAGACCTCTGGCGTCGCGGCAGCCTGCACAAAATCCCAACCAGTCGGTATCTTGACCGCCATACGGTGGTGAGTGATGGTACGGCTGGCGTAACCGCCGCCGCCCAGGAGACCAAAAACACGGTCGCCTTCCTTCAGACTATCCACTCGGTCACCCACCTCAAGCACCACTCCGGAAAACTCCAGACCGGGGATTTCAGATGGGCTGCCAAACGGCGCAGGGTAGGCACCTTGACGCTGGAGCATGTCCGCACGGTTCAGGGCCGACGCTTTAACGTCCACCAAGATATCTTCTGGGCCGGGAACGGGATCATCTACTTCCATTACCTTCAAAACGTCTGGGCCGCCGGGTTCGGTGATGACTGCTGCGCGCATGAATGTATTCCTTTTATGACTACGGTGAGTTTCGGAACCCATTTAGCGGTGGTTTGGTCCGCCTGCTGGATTTCGCACCAGTTTATCACTGGAATTAAGCACCCGCAGCCGGTCATTGCCAGCCCTTTGGCAGCAGGCACAAAAACCCCCGATTCCGGGAGTCGGTTCTCGTAAGAACTCCCAGGCCCGGGGCTAATGTGCTACCAGGTGAAGTTAGTCTGAAGACAGGGCGGCGCTATGGTCGTCAATGCGTTGCATCAGGTCTATGATGTCCGGCATCGCAGGGCCGTAACGGTCAGCGTCGTCAATTCCGTAGCCCTTGTGGTAGGCAGAACGGAAGTTGGAGATGGCGCCACCAGCTCCGGTTACTGAGGAGTTACCCTCGTCCCAGATGCCACCGTGGATCAAGTCAGGCATGGCGCCTGGCTCTCGGAAGACATTTTTGGGGTCACCTCCGTCCTCCACAACACGCATTTGCTCCTCAAACTGGCGGCGCATGAACACGATAGGCAGGTCGGTGCGGCCCAGTTGCTCCGACGTCCGGTCGTATATCTCACCCTGGGAGACCCAGGCATGGGCGTCTTGAGCGAGAACGAAATCCCACAACGGTTTGCCGTCTTCATCAAATATCGGAATGTCGTAGTAGGGAATTGAGTCTTGCACCGGGGCAGGGACTGCTGTTGGGGCTGTATAGCAGCCGTAGGCAATGTGATAGGTGCTGACGTCGTCGATGGGCACCCGAATCTGAAACTCCTGACGCACTTGGCCAGGTCCGCCGGTCTGAGTGTAGAACGGGAATATCACCGTGGAGTGTCGAGACTGACGGTCTTTATCTGCTCCCATGGCCTTGGAGTAATTGATTCCTTTTTCCATGCCGTATTGGGTCTCGTGGGCGTAAAGAGACTCAATGCCACGGCCCATGTCGATTCTTGAGTGAAGGGTAGATATCTGTCGGTCTTTCGTTCGTTCTTCCAGGTCACCATTTTTCTCCAGCATATGTTTGAACATGTAGCCGTGAAGGTAGACGCTGTGGGCCGGGTCGCCGGTGTTTTCATGGCACTGGAGCCAGTTGCATTCTAGCACCGAGATACCGATCTGGCGGATGGCGTTGGGCATCACAAACAGGTCCCAAGGAGCAAGCAGAGGCACCGGCTGTGGGCCCATGTAAGCCCAGATCAACCCGCCCATTTCCCGCACGGGATAGGCGGCTATTTTTACTTGGTCTTTGAGCTTGTTGGTGGGCGATTCCAGGGGAGTGTCAATGCACTGGCCGTCCGGAGCGAACTCCCAGCCGTGATAGCAGCAGCGTAGGCCGTCTTCGTCGGGGATTCCGAACTTCATCAGGACTGCTCGGTGGGGACAGCGCTCGCCGACCAGACCCAGCTCGCCCTTCTTCGTGATGAAGAGAACCAAGTCCTCGCCAAGAATCCTAATGGGCATCACTTCTTCTTCTTTCAGCTGCGATAGCGGCCGCACCGGTATCCAATAACGGCGCATCAGTTCGCCCATTGGTGTTCCCGGGCCAACTCTGGTTAGTCTTTCTTGAGCTTCGGCGGTCAGCATATGACCCTCCCTAATAAACCTTTGGAGATCAATTTCACGAGAAGAATCATCTGTGTCAGTTGATTGCCAGACAGTATATCGCAGAATTTATCGATGCTGCATAAAACAAAGAACTGGTCTGGGTGATCCAGACCAGTTCTTTGTTTTATCCGAAGCCAGGGTTACCGAGCGATGAAGCTAGTTTCTTCGCCGTTCACTGACACGGTGTAAGTGCGACCGGTTTCAAAGACATCACCCAATGAGATCACTGATTGCACCGTCGGATAATCGGTAGTGCAGGGCACGTTTTGCGCCTCGATCACCAAATGAGTAACGGTGACTTCCACGCGGTCAAAGAACCGTCGGTTGATCTCGTAGCCGTTGAATTTTGAGCACGCACTGCCCAGAGGTAGGCCCGAAACCACAATTAGCTGATAGCCATCGTCAGTTTCGTCCAACATTACACTCTGAATGGGAGATTTTTTCTCTACCATCGCCTGTCCATCTGATTGCGGGACAGTGAACAAGAGAGTCAATTTACCGTTGATAACTACTGTGTACGCCTCTCCCGCAGTCAGCCCGCTGCCCAGGGCCGATTTATTATCGTGATAGCCGTAGATGGTGGTGCAGGCGATAGGTTCATTCGGGTTGGGCACCAAGTTGGCCACATCAACCACGAACTCGTTGCCATTCCGGCTGACCTCAACGTTGTTGAACTCGGCGCAACCACTGCGCAAGCCAGACGTGATGTCAATGGAGTAGACACCATCGGAACTCTCTGGTGTGACCAGCTTTGCAGATTCAATCGGAGCCGGAACTGAAACCATGGCCAGTTCTTCGCTTGGGAAGTTGGTTTCAACTCCGTTGACGACCACGGTATAAGGCGTGCCATCTTCGAATGCAGTTCCAAGGGGAATCTCGGTGATGACTACGGGCAAATCACGGGTGCAGGGCACGTTGTCCGCCAAGACCTCTCGGTGACTGACGGAAACCTCTATCCGATCCAAGAACCGATTGTTGATCGTGTAACCGCTGAACCTGGAGCAGCTGCTACCCTTGGGAAGTCTGGAGATCACGGATAGGGTGTACCCGCCGTCAGTCTCAGAAACTTCCACCGTCTCCACCGGTGATTCTTGCTCCACCATGTCCAGACCTACCGCGTCCATAGCGTTGAAGGAAATTGTCAGGTGGTCGTTGACGATCACTGTGTAGGTCTCACCTGCAACCAAACCACTACCAATGCTTATTTGTCCCTCATGCATGCTGTATTGTTCCGTGCAGGCCATTTCTAGGCTGGGATGGGGTACCAGATTGTTAACGCTCACCACGAACGCGTTGCCTTCTTGTTCCAGGCCGTACTCGTTGAACTCGGCACAACTGTTGGGCAGCCCTGAAATGATATTCAAGACGTAATCCCCAACAACGTCGCTGGATGGGACTACTGAAGCGTCTTCAATTGGAGCCGCAACTTCAACCGGAAACGGTTCTACCGGCGGCGGGTTTCCCTTGATTGGCTTGCCCGTCGGAAGCGGCGGAACCTGCGGCATCGCCGTTGCGCTACTGCCACAACCTACTGCAGCTAGGATGGCAACCACCGTCACCAATAACATGATTATGCCAATTCTCTGGTTCATTGCCTTCCTCCGTCCGGCTGTTTCAATCTTCCCTTTTATTACCTGACGGATTTCGTCGCAGATTTGTTCCCGGTCTTTTGGGTGAACACACCAATCACGTGCTATATACTACGTGACTAGCTTCCGACCCTTGGCTGGCAGGGGCCTGGTTTAACTTCCCGGAGGTACAGCATGGTCAGGCCCGAAGAACCTTTCTCAGACCCCTTGGACGCTTTCTGCAAGGACACCGACGCCTACCTCGCCGGTCCGGAGGGTCGTCCTCTTTCCGATTTGAAATACGCGGCCAAGGACATTTTTGACGTGGCCGGATTCGTGACTGGCGGCGGCAACCCTGACTGGAAGGCCACTCATCCGCCGGCAGATCAACACGCCTGGATTGTGGAGACCCTGTTGAATGCCGGGGCCACCATGGTGGGCAAGACCCACACCGATGAGCTAACGCGTGGAATCCTGGGGGAGAATGCCCATTACGGCACACCCATCAATTCCAGGGCCTTGGGAAGGGTTCCGGGTGGTTCTTCCAGCGGCTCGGCGGCGGCGGTGGCCGGCGGGTTGGTTGACTTTGCCCTAGGGTCGGACACTGGAGGTTCAGTGCGAATCCCAGCCAGTTTCTGTGGCCTTTGGGGTCTGCGTCCTACCCATGATCGTATACCTTTGGAAGGAATCCTGAAGCAGGCGTCCAGCTATGACACAATCGGCTGGTTCACCAGGGACGCAGCAACCTACGCCCAAGTGGCGCAGGTAGTCTTTCAGACCAGCATCCCGGATGCCAGCCCCACCAGAATAATCATCGCCCAAGACCTCTTTGATGAAGCTGATGAAAACGTTTCAGCGGCGTTACTGCCCATAGCTGAAAAGATCGCTGCCATGGTTGGCAGTTCCACAACTGTGAAACTGGCTCCCAATGGCCTGGCTGAATGGTCGGCCCAACAGAACGTCCTCCAGTCCAAAGAAGCTTGGGACACGGTCAAAGACTGGGTTGATCAGGTTAACCCCAGGTTCAGCTTCTGGGTCTCGGAACGATACCAGTTCGCCATAAATCTGACCGACGCTCAGATAGATGAAGCCGCCGCAGTGCGAGATAGTCTCAGAATTAGGATGGACGAAGTCTTTGCCGATGGTGGGTTCCTGTGTTTGCCCACTGCGGTCGTGCCCGCTCCGCTGCGGGGCCTGCCAGCGTCGGCCAAGAAGGACGTACAGTCGCGGTTGAGCCGCCTGACCTGCATTGCCGGGACAACTGGGAGACCGCAACTGAGCATGCCCCTTGGAGAGGTGAACGGGATGCCCGTGGGTATCTCAATCATGGGTGACCGGGGCTCTGATGAGCAGTTGATTGGCTTTGCCTGCAGGGTCGAAGCTGAGTTCGGGAGCTAAACAGCAACCTTTTCAACTGCTGACCCATCTCATGTGCGTGACTAGTTACGCGAAGCAACCTAGTAGCAGAAGTTTTTAATGAGCAGAGTCCATGACGTTGGCGACTTGGTTGGATTTGGGCCCCTCAGCCCTCAACCAAAGGAAGAACCGACCTTTCACAAACCTTGGGAAGGCCGCACCTTTGGGATGATGCTGGCCATGACAGCGTTTGAACCGGTGGACAAGCTCCGCTCCTGCGGATTAGTATCATTTCGTAGTCTCGGATTTAGGATTGGAGGAGCGTATCAATGGCCCATCAGGTTAATGGAGTAGTCGCAACAGGCAAGGGCGCGCCAGTTCAATTGGTGCCCATCTTGGTGCCTGATCCGGGCCCCGGCGAAGCATTGATCCGGGTAAAAGCCTGTGGAGTCTGCCATACCGATCTCCATTACCGTGAAGGCGCCATCAACGACGATTTCCCGTTCTTGCTAGGCCACGAGGCCTCAGGCACCGTGGAATCGGTGGGTGAAGGGGTAACCAATGTGGCCCCCGGAGACTTTGTAATCATTGCCTGGCGGGCTCCCTGCGGCACCTGCCGCTCCTGTCTGCGCGGCGCTCCTTGGTACTGTTTCTCCAGTCGCAACGCATCCCAGCCCATGACCCTGGCCAACGGCACTCCCCTTTCACCGGCCTTGGGCATCGGCGCATTTGCCGAGTTGACCCTGGTGGACGCTGGTCAGACGGTGAAAGTCTCGCCTCAGGCCAGCCCAGCTGCGGCAGGACTCGTTGGCTGCGGGATAATGGCCGGACTGGGCGCAGCTATGAACACCGGCAACGTTGGCCGGGGCGATTCTGTGGCCGTCTTTGGCTGTGGCGGAGTCGGCAATGCGGCCATCGCCGGAGCCAGACTGGCTGGGGCGCACACGATAATCGGCGTGGACCTGGACGACCGCAAGTTGGCCTGGGCCAAGGAATTCGGCGCAACCCATATCATCAATGCCACGTCCACAGACCCGGTAGAGGCGATTCGCAAGCTCACTGGCGGTAACGGCGTTGATGTGGCAATCGAGGCTGTGGGGAGCCCTGTGACTTACGAGCAGGCATTCTACGCCCGAGACCACGCCGGTACAGTTGTCTTGGTGGGTGTTCCCAGCCCTGACATGAAGATTGAACTGCCGCTGATAGAGGTATTTGGGCGCGGCGGCAGCCTGAAATCATCCTGGTACGGCGATTGTCTGCCGTCCAGGGATTTCCCAATGCTTATTGACCTCTACCTACAGGGTCGACTGGACTTGGACCGGTTCGTATCTGAGTCCATCGGAATCGGAGATGTGGAAGAGGCGTTCCACAAGATGGAACGGGGCGAAGTTCTGCGTTCAGTAGTGATTTTCTAGAGGTCGCCTTAGGCATATTTGGAAACCGCTAGCATTTGCGCTTCCATGGGAAAATGCAGACCGTCAGCCGACACGTACGAGGCCATCTCGACGGCAACTTCAGCTACCAATGAACCGAGAGTTTCCTCTGAGAATTGGGTTTGAGTGCGCCTTATTATTGAGGCCACGGCTAACGCACGAGTGAATTCATCCACAGAATTTACGGTATTGATGCGCGGGGTTTTCACGTTTGCGTCCGAAAACCCGCCTTGAGCAAAGAAATGCTCAACTTCACCGGAGCTGGGGAACACGAATAATTCGTTCAGCAGTCTAGCCGCCTCCGGTCCCACTGTTTTACCCAGAGCGTGAACAACGGCTAGATAGCCGGAACTTGCTCCAACGCCGACCAGACTGCAATTCCGACTCGGCCGCCCGGTTTCAGAACCCTGTAGACCTCTTTGACCACTTACACGCGGTCTGGAAAGAACTGGAAGCCCTGTTGGCACACTACCAAGTCGAATTCTCCGTCAGCATACGGAAGGGCACCGGCGTCACCCTCCCCCAGTCTATGAACGGATCCATTGTGCGAGCGGTCGTAATTTGGGCACCGTTGAAATCCAGGCCAAACACCTCTCCTCCTGGCTGGATCATTGGCGCTTCCGGTCACCGCCAGTATCACAATCGATGCGCCAGAATCGAGGACCCGCCGCAAATCTCCCGGAGTGTCGGTGATACTCGAAGTGGAACCCGCAAGTTGCCCGAGTTCTAGGAGAGCTTCAATGTCATCTGGTAGACACAGGCAAGTAGTCACTTCATCAGCCATAAATCACCCCACATTGGCTTAAAGATTATTCCTGTTCTATCTGGCGTAATCTGGCCGGCAGTTTTGGTTGCCGCAACATGGCGTAGACCACTGCAGACGCAGCGGCGGCGACCAGGGAGACCACCAAAGGCAGATCGTAGTTGGTGTGTTGGTCGAACCACCATCCAGTTGCGAAGGGGACTGACAGCAGGGCCCAACTGTAGCTCATGTTGATTATTCCCCGCAGTGTGGCGTAATGGTTCCGCCCAAAATAGTTGCCAATCACTCCCCAGTTGACCGGCGTAATACCCTCCGACAAACCCATGATTACTGCTGATACGGCCAAAATCATCAGGCCGTCGGACGATAGCAACAAAACCAGTCCCAGCGCGTAGAGAACCATGCCGCCGCCGAGGATTATCTGTGCCGGCACTCGATCTCCAAAATAACCAACTATTAATTTGGACGGCACATTCATCCCCAGACGCAGGGTGAAGAACAACGCCGCAATGGACGTATCAAAATCCTTCCACTCTAGTATCGCCACGTAATGTAGGTCGATGCCAACTCGAGATACCTGCCGCAATACCGTGCCCATAAGAAGGTACCAATATGACGACGTGCGCAACGCCTCACGCACGGTGAATTCCGCTCCGGCATAGTAGCTTCGCAGCCGCTGTAAGTCGGCGGGGCTGGAGACGGACGGGCTTGATGCTCCGGGTGTCTCCCTCGCCGCTTTAACGTCAGCCTCTTTCGCGCCGTCGGGCAACAACCCCATGCTCTCCGGTGATTCCTTTAAAAACGGCATCAGCGGCAGAATGACCAACAAATAAGCTCCGGCTCCCATCAGGGCGGCGACCCGCCAGTCATAGATCGCGATAATCAGGGTCATGAGCGGTATCAGAAGAGTGGATCCCAGGTTTCCCGACGCCTCCCGCACCGACATAGCGCGTACTCGGTAACGGCTGAACCAGGTCACCACCAAGGCAGTGGCCGAGTCTTGAAAGGCCATCGTAGCTCCGAATGCCACAAACCCCAGGTAGGCAAAAGCGAACACCCAAACGTTCTGGGCAAAGGAAAAAATAATAAACCCGATCCCGGCCAATATGGTGCCAATCACCATTATTCGTTTAGCGCCCAGCCGATCAACCAGGTAGCCAACAAACGGTCCGGCCACTGCGCCTTCTGAGCGGCCCAAAGAGAACACCAGCGACGTGGTGGCGCGGTTCAGCCCCAATGACGCTCCCACTGGGATTAAGAACAACGCCGGCCCTTTGTCGAAGAAGGCGTTATTCATGGCCGCCATCACGCTGATCAGACCCAATACCCACCAGCCGTAGAAGAACCGACCGAAGAAGAAGCGACCTAGTCCTTGTCCCAAAGAATTTGTGGACGTGTTTATTTCAGGTTTGTCTGGAGTCATGGATCGTTGAAGGAATCACGCCGGTAAAACAACATACCGATTCTAGATACTGTAGGACGGCAGTATCGCACAAGTGGCGGTTGCGGCGCGCGAAGACAACGTCTGGTTTCCTGGAATAAGTCCAGCAAGTAAAATATTATCGAATACCGGGGAGGAGGAACGGCAATGGCTTATAACAAGAAGTTGGCGGAACGGGTCCGGGCCGTGTTCGAACTCGAACCCAACTGTACGGAGCGGAAGATGTTTGGCGGCCTCTGCTTTATGGTTGGTCGGAACATGGCAGTGGGTATAACAGGGGATGACCTGATGGTACGGCCCGGTCCAATCAATTTTGAGGCTGCGTTATCTTTGCCCCACGCCCGGCCAATGGATTTCACCGGAAGGCCCTTGAAGGGGCTTGTCTACGTGGAGTCTGAGGGATTTGCAACTAACACCGGTCTGGCTGCATGGGTAGAACGCGGCGCCGCCTACGCTCGTTCTCTCCCCGCAAAGTAATCTTGTTCGTAGTCTCGTTTCGGTTTTATATAGGCGTATATCGCTGGTGCTATACTAGCCTCACTTCCCCCTGTGAATGCCCAAGATTGTATTAGTTTTTGTTTCTGAGAGGTTGCTATGGATTTCGGCGCAATGATGTTTTCAACTGATTACTCCATTCGTCCCGATGATCTGGCCAGGATGCTGGAGGACCGTGGTTTTGAATCCATGTGGGTCCCGGAGCACACCCACATCCCGGCCGAGCGCACCAGTCCTTGGCCAGGTGGCCCTGACCTTCCCAAAGATTACTGGCATACCTATGACCCATTTGTCGCTCTGACCGCAGCAGCGGCAGTGACCACTGACCTGAAGTTAGGCACGGGTGTCTGTTTAATGATTGAGCGTGACCCAATCACAACTGCCAAAGAAATCGCCAGCTTGGATATGCTCTCCAGAGGTCGGTTTATATTTGGCGTTGGCGGTGGTTGGAACGCCGAAGAAATGAGGAACCACGGCACCAACTACCGAAGTCGCTGGCGAATCCTCCGGGAAAAGATACTGGCCATGAAGGAAATCTGGACGCAAGAAGAGGCTGAATTCCACGGCGACCACGTGAATTTCGACAAGATGTGGGCCTATCCCAAACCGGTGCAACGCCCGCACCCACCAATTCTCATGGGCGGAGATGGCCCCACTACATTTGACCGAGTTGTGGAGTACTGCGACGGCTGGATGCCCATTGGCGGGCGTGGTTCCGGCGGGGTCAGCCTAGGAGAGAAAATCGTCCTGTTGAAGAAACAGGCTGAGGAAGCCGGTCGAGACCCCGACTCCTTGAACATCACCAGCTTTGGCATACGCCCCGACCCGGACTTGATCGCACGATTGCAGGAAGCCGGTGTGAACCGGGTGATTTTCACCCTGCCATCTCAAGAACAGGCTGAGGTTACGCCGCTGATTGACGAGTGTACCAAGCTCATTTCCTAGTCAGCCAGGTGAAATAATCAAATCGTCAGTCTGAACAACCAAGCAGACCAAAGAGGCCCGCTGTTCGCTCCAAATGGGGACCATCGGGCCTCTTTATGTTCAATCAAGGACATCATATAAGGACGATAATGTAGGCCATATGGCCCGACTAACACGGCCCAATCAACACTTGGGATTAAATTGCCCAGAAGCTAAGCTTGGATCTGAAGCACCTAAGTAAATAGAGAACTTAATGCGGTGGGGGTGCTGATATGGCTACCAATAAAATAGAGAGCGTTAAACCCTAATGCGCGATGATGAGGTGTAACCGCCCGGTCTACCGAGTTTTGGCCATCGCCCCTGGTACAGTCGTCGATCTCTGCGCTGAGCATTAGGCAGAGGAAAAGAACAACCTGGATATTAAGAAGGCGGCCTAGACCAACTGACAACACGGGAAAACCAAAGAACGGCACCAATCAGCCGCTAAAATAGCCCTCCCACCTATCAGCGCCCCCCGTCCGCCCTGGACTTGGGGGCGCTTTCTTTTGTTTTGCTACTCGCCAATCTTCTTATTCAGCGGCAATAAGGTAAATATGACGGCGGCCAAGGCGAATAGCGCCGCCACGTAATATAGGCCAGCCTGGAATCCCCACACCTCGTAGAGCCCTCCGGCAATCAGCGGAGAGACCGCCGCCATCAGGAAGCTGACAAAGGACACAACCCCTAGTCCGATTGTGGCCTCCTCACGGCCCAGTACATCAAACAACGCCGCCGTTAGAATCGGTTGGTCTGGGTACAGGAACAAGCCCAACAAAGCAATCGTAATGGTCAAAGATACGCCGTCATTGAACCCAACCATCAATAGCGTTAGCACGCAGGACCAAATCAATCCCGGCACCAGCACCTGCTTGCGCCCGAACTTGTCAGATATCATCCCGGCCACTGGTTTTGCCAGCAGTCCAACCGCAATCAACAGTGCAATGTGAAACCCTCGATCGAACACTGCCAAGTCCAAGTCGTTGCCCAGATACAAGGCCAGCAACGTGACCACGGCACCCAGAGCCATTGAGCGCAGCCCCCTCACCGCAGTCATACCCTGCAGCAACCGACTTTTAAACAACATCTTGGTCATGGCAAGTCGCTCGGCCAGGCCAGCGACTTTGGCGTCGTCTTCTCTCACGTCACCAATTCCCTTGAAGACCCAGACAGCCATGAAAGCCATGAAGAATGGCGCAATGGCATAGATACTGAGAATACCGCGCCAGCCCAGCACCAGGAGCAGCGCTCCGGTTATCAGCGGTCCGGCCACGTCACCGACGCTGCCACCCACACCGTGGAAGGACAACATGGCGCCTCGACGACTGGCAAAGTGGTGCGAAAGTGAAGCCGCGGCTGGTAAATGCCACAGCGAGTGGGAGACCGAAACAACGGCCACTCCAATCAGCAGTAAAACGTAGGCAGGGGATATTCCCATCAGTAGTGACCCAAATCCCGACGCGCCGATACAAATCCCCAACAGCCATCCCCACCACTTGCGCAACATGCCAACTAGCACGCCACCGGGCAACGTGATCAGCCCAGAGGTCAATTCCTTCACAGCCTGGATGCCACCCACTCCCACACCATTCAGGCCAAAGGTTTGCTGGATCTCCGGGACCAGTACCACGAAGCTCTGCAGTATCCAGTGGAAACCCACGTGACCAACGGCCAATGCAGTGACCATTACCCGTGCAGTGAACCGCACGTTTTGCTTTTCGCTGGGTGTTATCTCAGATGCCGCCATAGCTATGCCTCAAACCTACGTTCAAATCTATTTTTATGGACGCAAGGTTAAAAATCCTCGTTGAGTATATCCAGACCAACAAGTACAAGCTATCGACATGCAGACAGAAAATACCTCAAACAGGACAAACATGCATTCTGAGGAACATGACTCCTATTGAGAGGACATTGACCAGATGGTGGTGGTCCGGGCGTCTGGGTATATGTCGAATAGCCACTGGCACGGCCGAGGCCAGTTGGTTTAAGCCTGCGCAGGCTTAGTGGAAGTAACGGCCAAACAGGGAGTGTGGGTTGTCCCGCAGCACCACGGGGTTTGGATTCCGGCAAGGGTGGAACACCAGATATAATCTCCAGGTCCATTTTCCATGCGCAGCGTCTAGACTGGTGAGTTGGGGCTATAGGTCTTCTGGCGGTAGGAAGGCGTTGGGAACGATGGCGCTGCCTTGTCCCACTCCAGTGGTGTTGCCCTTCTGGTTGGTTACTTCAATGTTCACCGAGACACGGCTACCATTGGCTTCTTTGGTGGTGCCGGAGACTTTGCCGGTGAAAGTGATCTTGTCGCCGGGGCGGACCGGCCGCAGGAATCTGATGTCCACGGTGCCTGTGTGGTTGAACACCTCAGGGCCAAAGTGCCGGCGCAGCATCTCAATGGCGAAGGTAAGAGACATTCGACCTGAGGCTACTGTGCCCTCCGTGCCAAGCACTTCTTTAGCGGCGGCTTCGTCGGTGAATTGGGACGGGCCAGTGTGTCCGGAACTGCCTTCAAAAAGGTTGATGGCTTCCTGAGTCATCTCTTTTACCAAGGGCGTAATGTCATCGCCCTCTTCGTAACTTCTAATTACCCTCCCCATTTCTTGCCCACCTCCGATGGTTGCTTGAGTTCATGAGTGATAACGCGATCGATGAGTTTTCCGTCTTCGTCAACGGACACAGCCTCGGTCACGATATAGTTCTTGCCGCGTCTCAGATATTTGTCCGCAATCCAAGCGGTCACGGTCAGTTTCTTGCCGGCCTTTGGGGGGTTGTAGCAATGGAAGGCACAACGAGCGTTTACCGACCCGGCGTCGGTATATCTGTCGTTGTACTGGCGTACGTCCACTTTGTGGGCGATGGTCGGAAAGCTCGCTTCCGGGTCCATCACTCCCTTCCGGTAGGTGTCGATCATCTCTCGAGTCAGCAGATATTCAAACTTCTCGAATGTCTCGCCAACCTCTAGTGCGTCCCAGTCCAATTCGATCTTGTTTTCAGCCTCGGCCATGTTGAATGCGTCCTCTCTGGCGAATCTGACGCCAATATTATGCTTGGCACCCGCATTATACATTTTGCGGATCAAATGTTGCTTGATAACCCCGACAGTAACTACGGTTGGCTGGTTTTGGGAGACGAGACCGAAAACCGCATCTCAAAACGCTTTGATAGCAGCGAGAATGAAACGGAAGCAAACCGACCAGTTCTGACGATTAAATACCCAATCAGCTAACTCTAGGTTTGTTAAGGACGCACAAATCCCAGATTATCGCGCAGAGTGCCTTCCGTGTATTCCTCTCGGAACAACCCGCGGAGTTGTAACTCTGGGACCACAAGATTGACGAAGTCTTCATAGGCGCCAGGCATGTGAGTGGCGGCAAGAACAAAGCCGTCACAGGCTTCGGCCTGGAACCAAGACTCCATCTGATCGACAACTTGGGCCGGGGTGCCCGTGAACAACGGAAGTTCGCGGAGGGTGCCTCGGCCCGACCATTTTATGAAGTCATTCACGCTTGGGTTGGGCGTGCCACTCAGTTCAATCACCCGGTCCAAGAACCCTCTCAGGCCGGTCATAGACGCCAGCATTTCGTCGGACAGCGGCTCGTCTACCGGATGCTGCGAAAAATCGTAATTGAATACCTCGGAGAGCAGGGTCAATGAGTCTGTCTGGTTGGCCAGGTTTTCGATGAACTCCAGTTTCTGTTGTGCTTTTTCTGGCGTTTCGTCCACCACAACATAGACTGCCGGGGCAACACGCACTGCGTTGGGGTCTCGACCTGCCAATGCAGCCCTACGGCGCAAGTCGTCTCGGTAGGTTTTGCAGGCTTCAGGCGTCGGGTAGATTACAAATAGCAATTCACCCCAACGGGCGGCAAACTGACGGCCCCGCTCCGACTGGCCTGCTTGAATCATTACTGGTTGTCCCTGGGGCGGCCTGGGCACGGTCAATGGCCCACGTACTTGGAACCATTCTCCATCATAGTCAACTCGGTGGACTTTCTCCGGGTCGGCAAAACGACCGGTCTGCTTGTCCAACACCACCGCCCCATCCTCCCATGAGTTCCACAGCTCGGCTGTCGCCTGCAAAAAATCATCCGCCACGTCATAGCGGTCGTCGTGTTCTAAATGCTCTGCCACACCAAAATTCTGGGCTTCAGAGTCGTTCAGAGACGTCACCACGTTCCAGGCAGCGCGGCCTTTTGTGAAGTGGTCCAGCGAGGCAAACAGCCGGGCCACATGATAAGGGGAGTAATAGGTGGTGGAATAGGTTGCACCCAGTCCCAAATGCTTGGTGGCCAGGCCCATGGCTGTGATAACTGGCACCAGGTCTAATTTGACCACCCGTATACCGTTCTCAACCGCGTCCGAAAAGGAATCACCAAAGCGGCTCGGCATGGCCAGACGATCATCAATGAAGGCCAAATGAAATTTACCGCGTTCCAGAGTAGTTGAGATGTTCTGGTAAAATTCCAAATCCATGAACCCCGGGTCGGTCTCCGGGTGACGCCATGAGCCAGTGTAATTAGAGCAATTGGAGGCCTGCAAAAAAGCCACCAGCAGCATTTTCCGGTCCGGATTATCGGCCATCTAATAAAACCCTCCCCAGGGTGGTCAAATAAGTGGTCAATTCTGGGTTTGTCCTTCGGAAAGGGTGCCAGAATTTAGCCCCGTATTCATCGACACGGGCCGTACTGGCGTCTTGGCCTTCAATACAATCATGCTGCAGGCTAGGGCAATACCGCCAAATAGCAAAAACACGAAGGTATAACTGCCCCGGCTGTCAAAGAGGATTCCGGCCAGCAACGGACCTGTTGCTTGCCCCAACAACACACCCGTCTCGCTGACGCCCCTGATTCGGCCCAAGGAGTTTCGACCATAATAATTAGCGTACATGATGGAAATTATGACGTTGGACCCGGACGAAACGGAGCCTATCAGCGCTGCGGCGACCAGCGCGCTGGCAGTGCCGTCTACGGTGAGCAGATACATGGTGCTCACACCCAATATTACGAAAACCATAGAATAGGCGTGGCGTGCCTCGATCTTCTCCAACACCCAGCCCCAGCCAACACTGCCAAAAGCTGAAACCAACCAACTAAAGCTGATGGCCACTGCAGCTATGGTCAGGCTCAAGCCTTGGTCACGGTAAAATGCTCCGATATGGACGTTGGTGCCTGTGTTCACACAGAACATGACCATTCCCATGAAGAATAATATCCAGAACGCCTTGGTTCTCATAGCCTCGGTAAGGGTCCACGAATCGTTTTCAGCCGGGCTCATAGATATATTTAACTGAGGGGTCGTCTCGTCAACCCCTGATGGCGACTCGTTCGGGCGTTCGTCATCGGGCAGCAGTCCCATATCCTCCGGTCGTTCCACCACCAGCAACAGCGTTGGCGCCAAGGAGACCACAAAAACCACGAACCCTATGCTCAGCCAGGCAGTCTTCATGCTGAAATGTTCGATCATCTGTGCAGACAGCATGGTGAACACCAGGCCGCCGATAGCTCCGCAGAGGAATATCGCACCGATCGCCCTGCCTCTCTTCTTGACGAACCATCTGGCCGAGACTGTGCTGGCACCGATTGGTGCTGAGGTGTGGAATACTACTCGGGCAGCAGCGAATGCAAGGTAGAAAGTTAGAGGTACGGTTGCCCAGGCCATTGACGTCATTGCCAACCCCAGTATCAACACGCTGATAACCAAAACAGGTCTTGCGCCAAACCGATCTATGGCCCATCCCACAGCTGGGGATAAGACCAAAGCCGCCAGGGCCCCGGCGCTGACCGATCCACTAATCAGTGTGCGACTCCAACCAAACTGTTGCGACAAGGGCAAAATGAAGATTGTGAGTGTGGTGATGTTGGGCGCCATCCGCGCAAAGACGGCGGATCCGGACGCGGTAACGACTACCCATCCGTAATAGAAGGGCAGTATACGCTGTAGTTTTTTTGCTAGAAATAACATCCAGGTTTTTTAGCAAATCCTCATATATTGGAAGATACACGCCAAGTTTGTGCGACAGTCACTAATAAAGCACCTGTAAAACCGGCTTCTTGACTGGGACTGTGGCCTTCAGCGCCACCACGCTGCAAACGAGGGCCATCAGCACAAACACGGTGAAAATCGTACTGTAACCGCCCTGGAGTTCAAAAAGAATCCCAGCTATGACCGGTCCTGTAGCCTGGCCGAGCAGCACCCCAACCTCGCCCACGCCGCGAATCCGACCCAGCGATGTCCGACCAAAATAATTGGCGTACATCACTGACGGCACCACATTCGAGCCCGATGAGATGACGCCGAACAGGGCCGCGGCAAGAAAAACGCCGACTGTGCCACTCACCAACATCAGGTATAAAGTGCTGCCGGCCTGGACCAGAAACATTCCGGAATAGGCGTATCTGGTGGGCACTCGGTCGGTAATCCAGCCCCACGCCATGCTGCCAACGGCCGAGACGGTCCAACTCACACTCACCGCCAACGCCGCGGCGGTTGGCCCCAAACCAACATCGCGGAAGTACGCTCCCATATGGACGCCGATGCTGGTGTGAACGAAATAAGTGGTGAACCCCATGGTCACCATGATCCAAAATGTCCTTGTGTGGATTGCTTCGCCAATGGTCCAAGAGTCGTCATTAGGTTGGCGAATCGGGGGCGACGCGGTGACGGTAGTTGTTTGGCTGAGCGCCTTGTCTGCTTCTTCTGAATCTTCTGATTTTCTCAGTGGTTCTGGCTCGTCATCAGGTCGTAAACCGATATCTTCAGGTCTTTCAGCTAGTAAAAACAGGGACGGAGCCACTGAAATTACAAGCACAATCACCCCAATTGTGATCCAGGTTGCCTTCAGTCCATAATTCTCCACCACCAACGCCGCCACCATTGTGAAGATGATGCCGCCGATCGCGCCAACCAGAAAGATCAACCCGATGGCACGGCCCCTTTTTTTTATGAACCAACGCGATGCCACGGTACTTGAGCCGATGGGCGCTGAGGTGTGGAATACGATCCGGCCCACTGAGAATGCAATATAGAAGGTGACGGGAACGGTAGCCCAGGCCAATGAGATCATGGCCACACCCAAACACAAAACGCTGACCACCATGACCGGTCGCGCGCCGAATCGATCGATTGCCCAACCGATCACGGGCGAAAAAACCAGAGACGCAATGGCACCGGCGCTGACTGAGCCGGCGATCAGTGTCCTGCTCCAGCCAAACTGTTGCGAAATTGGGAAAATCAGCACAGTGAGTGTGGTGATAGCGGGCGCCATCCTGGCAAACACGACAGTGCTGGATGCGGCCACTACAATCCAACCATAGTAAAAGGGGAATTTATCCCTGAGACGGGACGCGAGAAGCATTTAGACAGCCTTGCCGCCCAAAAGTATAGCAATCAAATAGGACGGTGGTGAAAATTAACGTGGGATGTCGTAGGAGAAGCCGAAATGCTGAACTACCTGGTCATTTGACTGTCTGGTTTGTCAGCGTGTCCGGAGCAAGCAAACCAATCATACACATTCCGATTGCACAATTTCCTTACGGGTAGTGGCTGTTCAACACGATTTGGGAAATGCCAACATAACGGAAATGCCAACATAACATTGACTGGGCGATTATATGGTTAATATAATTAGGTGCCCCAAAACAGCCAAGTAAGCCCCGTACCTGATGGCTGCATACGCCACGGCGGGACTAGCAAACACTAAGGGAGGAGCAGCCATGGTCCAACAACAAGCGGCATTACTGAAACCGGAGTCACTGGTGGCCGAGTTCAAGAAGAACAACGTCACCCACATTGTGACTATTCCAGATAGTGAGACTAACTACCTCTACGAATTGATGAAAGAGCAGGACTGGTTGGAAGTTGTCCCCACTTCTCGTGAGGGAGAGACCTTCGCCATCGCCCTCGGCTTGATCGTTGGCGGCAAGATCCCCGTCTGCGTGATTCAGAACACCGGCATGATGGAATCCGGAGACTCCATCCGTGGAATGTCTTTAGACGCGAATTTCCCCTTGGTCATGCTGATTGGCTACCGAGGCTGGACTCGCCACGGAGTAATCACCGATTCAGCAGCCAAGTACACCGAGACTTTCCTGCATGCTATGGGTATTAACTACTACCTGCTGGAAGGCGATGACGACGCTTCACGGATTTCCGTTGCGTTCGAAGAAGCTCGTAAGAACAGCTGCCCCGTTGCCGTATTGGTCGGCGACGAGTACCACGGCTTCAACCGAATGTAATCAGGGCCTGATTTTCGGGTCTGAATTAGAGAATCGGGCAGGCCTTGGCGCCAACTAAATCTTCGCGCCGACTAGCCGACAAAATGAAAAAGATAAACGCTAACAGTTAAGCGTAATGGAGAATCAAATGTTCGACTCAGCAGATATGTTCCGAGCCTTTCAACCTCATCGTGACAAGGCCATCGTCCTAGTGACTGGTACTTGTGGCCGCGACTGGAGAGCCATCTCAGAAGACGAAAAACGTGACCTAAGCCTACAAGGGGCCATGGGTCAGACCAACGCGGCAGCCCTGGGTTTTGCCCTCGCTCAACCCAATGAAAAAGTGGTGCTTTTTGATTCTGAAGGGTCCCTTCAGATGAACATGG
>Ga0209089_10000844_pt1 | contig 27946 bp, 17 predicted proteins | sample ArcticOcean_MG_C_FD_187431 | JGI IMG/M metagenome (GOLD analysis project Ga0209089, IMG submission 187431) | Marine microbial communities from western Arctic Ocean - ArcticOcean_MG_CB2_150 (SPAdes) (version 2) | ecosystem: Environmental > Aquatic > Marine > Oceanic | place: Arctic Ocean: Canada... | reverse complement strand
GGTCGATGACACCGTCGGTGTCGAGCGTGCCGGGGTCCGGGCAGAGCTCGTCGTCGGGCCGTATGAGGTCGGCGGGCTCGCCGGGCAGCATGGCGAGGAACCCCTCCAGCGTCTTCCGGTCGAGGGGTTCCTTGAGGTACTCGATGACGTCGAACTCGACGCCGCGCTCCTCGAGGATGCCGAGGGCGCCACGGGACTTGCCTCAACCCGGGTTGTGGTACAGCAGCAGGCGGTTGCTCATGGCGACGATCCTAGGAACAAGCCCTCGATCAGGTCGAAGTGGCCGCGGCCGGCAGCAGGTGTGGGTGTGGATGTGGATGGCGGTAGCGGCAGGGCCGGTCTGGTCTGTGGTGGGGTCGAAGGGTCGGGTGGTGACTGTGAAGGCGTCCTGGAACATTGGATTTGGCGCTTCACATCTTCGGCTAGCCAGTTGACTGGTCGCGTCTCGTACTGTGTCCAAGTTCGTGGCAACAGACTCAATGAAGGAGACAGATGATGTTGGGTGAAAAAGTTGGTTCCATTTCGGGTCCCACCTCGATGAAAGCTCTTCCAGCCGTAAATGGGAGTCCCTCATTTGAAACGGTCGCCTCCGGCTTGTCCGGAACCCTTGCTGGTACTGAAGTGACCAGTTTCGCAACATACTCAGCAACGCTGACGGCTGACGGCTCGTTCTACGGCGAGTGCCCGAACTCTGGCGTGATCATGGCAGCAGATGGAGTAGCTACGTTCAGAGCTACTGGTATCGGATCCCCAACAGTTGATGGCGGTTTCTCGTTCAGGGGGGTTGCGTACTTCGAATCCGCTGCTCCTTCGCTTTCTTCCCTAAACGGCGTCGCAGTTGTCTACGACTGGGAGGTCGATGCCAGCGGCGACGCGTCGTGGGAACTTTGGGAGTGGAAATAGTTCAATGGTTCCCGCTGTCCTGAACTGGTTTTCCGAACCGGTTCAGGACAGAACCGAGGTGAACACGGTGGCCAATTAGCCTCTCCACAGCCAAACCATGCTGCGATGAGCCTCCTGCTTCGGCGGGGGGCTTTGTCGTGTCGGTTACCCGGTCTCCTCCACGGTGCCGGTCGGAAGGCCGAACTCGGCGGCCAGCAGTTCGTAGGAGTGGACCCTGGCCTCGTGGTCGTGGCAGATGGTGACCGCCATCAACTCCTCGGCGCCGAACCCGTCGACCAGTTGGCGTAGGCGGTCTGCCACCCGGGTGGGTGAACCGTGGGCGACCGATCGGCGGCCGGGTTGAATGGGAACGGGACGGGAGGTCGACCCTTCTGGGGCGGCGGGGATGGGGCCCCGGAGGCCGGAGGCCCGCCAGGCGCGGACGGCGGCCACCAGGGATTCGGCCTCGTCGTCGGTGTCGGCGACCAGAGCGCTGGCACAGAGCAGGACCCGTGGCTCCGGACAGCGGTCCGATGGCTGGAACTGCCGACGGTAGGCGTCCACGATTTGTGCCCCGTCGACCTGGGCGATGAAGTCGGCCCAGCCCAGCGGCAACCCAAAGTGGGCGGCGTAGGCGGCCGAGTCGGCGCTAGAGGCCAGTAGCCAGACTTCGGGGGGCTGTTCGGGTCGGGGAGTGGCCCGCACCCCCTGTATGGGGCTGTCGGCGGGCAAGGTGTCGTCCAGCAGGTGGAGCAGTTCCTCCAACTGGTTGGGGTAGTACTCCAGCGGCGTGCGGGCACCGCCCCGGGCTAGGGCAGCCGCTGTGAGGTGGTCGGATCCCGGCGCCCGTCCCACCCCGAGGTCGATGCGGCCGGGATGCAGGGAGGCCAGCACGCAGAACGATTCGGCCACCTTCAGTGGCGCGTAGTGGGTGAGCATCACCCCGCCGGAGCCCACCCTTAGTTGCCGGGTGGCCCCGGCGATCGACCCGATGAGGACCTCGGGGCTGGATCCGGCCAGGCCGGTCATGCCGTGGTGCTCGGCCACCCAGTAGCGGTGGTATCCCATGGCCTCACAGCGTCGGGCCAGGTCGATGGTGTTGCGCAGGGCGTCGCCCGGCGTCGTGCCCTCGGGGACCGGCGACTGGTCCAGGACCGAAAGCCTGAGGCTCACACCCGGCTGCCAGTCGGAGTCGGACGTCGTTATCTCGCTCCCTTCTTGTCCCTCTTTGCCTGTCGCTTTTCTTTGGCGGTCTTGGAGGCCGGAGTCTTCTTGGCCCGATCACCCTTGTCTTTGCCAGCCATGATGGCCTCTCCAACTTTCTGTAGTCTTCTTGGTATCACTTGACCCTAATGCCCCCGCTTCGGCGGGGGTTTTTCTCGTTCTGCGGTGTCGGGTCCACCTGACGTTGCGGCAATCACATTCCGGAGGTCCCACCCTCAACGCCGCCGCCTCCTCCGTCGGCTTCTCGACGACCGAAACCCAATACGCCGCCACCTACCTGCTGGTATTCATCACCGACCTCACCGCCTGGACCGAAACCCAATTCGGCAACTGGTTCGACTACCCGACCACACCCTGACCACCAACACACCCGAAACACGGTTAGCCGACGAAAGCCGGACCCCGGTTCGACTCCCGGACCGATCGTTGCGTCGTCGGCCCGTCTAGCGTTGCGGTGACCGGTGACCGGTGACCGGTGACCGGTCACCGGCATCCGGAGGCCCCACCTTGTACGACCTCAAGATCAGCAGGTGTGGGTGTGGATGGTGGTCGCGGCCGGGCCGGTCAGGCCGGTGGTGGGGTCGAAGAGTCGGGCGGTGACTGTGTAGGTGCCGCCGCAGACAAGGTCGAGGTCCACGTCGTCGGTGAACCAGATCACCCAGGGGTCGCCTTCGGATGGTGTCGCGACGTTCCCGGTGGTCGTGGTCGTGCCGTCGTCCAGTGTGATCTCGACGTACCAGCCGTCTGGGGTGTCAGAGGGGGTGTAGCCGCCGACGAGGACCATGTCGAAGCGGGAGTCGGGGTCGCTGATGCTGGGGCCGTCGAGGTCGGCGGGCGTGATCGGAGCAGCCGTGGTGGTCGTCGTCGTGGTGGTCGTGGTTTCAGGCGGTTCGGTCGACGTGGTCGTGGTTTCAGGCGGTTCGGTCGACGTGGTCGTGGTTTCAGGCGGTTCGGTCGACGTGGTCGTGGTCGTTGTCGTGGTTTCAGGCGGTTCGGTGGTTGTAGTCGTCGTGGTTTCAAGAGGTTCGGTCGTCGTTGTCGTGGTTGTGGTCGCAGTCGTGGTGGTTTCGGGTGCTTCAGTCGACGTGGTGGTGGTTTCGGGTGCTTCGGTTGTCGTGGGGAGAAGTGAGCCGCGGGCAAAGGTGGGTTCTTCGGGTTCTTCGGGTTGTTCGACGGATTCGGGTTCGGGTTCGGTTGCAGTGATGGTCCCGTCGACGGTGATGGCGACGTCGACGCGGGCTTCTGCGACCGGGATCTCGACGGCCTGGACGACCTCGCCAACCTCATCGGTCCAGGCGACCTGCGTGACTTCGGTGTCCGTCGTGATCTCGACTTCGAGTTCGGGGGTGGCTTCCACGGAGACGTATTCGTTTGCGGTGGCGACGCTGACGACCGCATTCGTCTCGGGGGCGGCTTCGATGACGAGGTTGTCTTGTTCGACGACGATCGTGAACCGGGTTCCTTCGGGCTCATCGTCGCTGGGATCGACCGTCGAAGGTGAAGTCCCAGAAGGACAGGGGCCTTCGCATTCCGGTTCCGAAGGCGAGTCGGGTGCTTCGAGAACCATGGTGCCGTCGAAGGCGGCGCTCTGGAAGGCGAGGCGTTCGAGGTCGCCTGCTACTTCAGCACTCGTGCCGTTGATGGCGACGAGGATGGTCTGGCGGCCGAGTGCGCCGCGGGCGATTTCGAGGACGCCATCGGTGCCGGGGGTGGCGTCGAGGCCGGAGGTGACGGTGCCGTCGGCGGCGGTGACTGTCCAGGCGCCGTTGCGGCTGGTGATCGCCAGCAGCAGGTCGCTGCCGGTACCCGACCCGCTGAACGGTTCCGGGAACGGTGCTTCGCGCACCGAGACGGGGGTGAGGACCATCTCGCGTGCCCCGCCACTCCAGGCATCTTCGAGGTTGTCGGGGTTGGTGCCGGCGTAGGAGAACACCCATTCCTCGGTGTCGAGGTCGACGTCGATCCACCGGTCGGCCTGTGGCCAGTTGGGGTCGTAGACGACGATGCGGGACCGGGTGGCGTCGACTGATTCGATGGCGATGGGGAGCACGCTGTGGCCGCCGTTGCCGTGGTAGAGGCCGAGTGTGTATTGCTCGTGTGCCGGGTCGGCCAGCGCCCGTTCGAGTTCGCCGAGGATCTGGCTGGGGGTTGCCGAACGCCACGACTGGGTGGCATCGATGACGTCGGCGAGGAACTGGGTGGCGTAGAGCAGCGCGATCCGACGTAGGTAGGCGTCGGAGCGGGGCAGGTCGCCGGTAAACGGTGTCGTTCCGGCAAGGAACCGGTCGAGGCTCGAAACTGTCATGCCTTCGCAGGCGCCGCCCACCATGGCGCCCGCAACCATGTCGATCCAGGCAGTGGCTTCCGGAGTCGGGACACAGGCGCCGTCGACGGGTGCTTCGACACACACGGCGTCAGCGCCGAACAGGGCAACCGCGTCGGCAACGTTGAACGTTTCGGCCTTGCTTGGTGCATAGTTGCGGAACGTCCACGAGTGCGCCTCGAGCTCGAGGCCCAGGCCGGCGTCGACACCGCCCAGGGACGCCTCACCCTCCAGCGCCGCCTTGTCGACGCTGGTGGTGCCGTTTCCGCCACCACAAGACGCTGCCAGCAGCGCCGCTGTGGTGATGACGGCGATGCCCCGCAGGACGCTGTGTCGCAGGAGGGGGGTCATCGAGTCACCCGGGTGAGAAGGAACACCAACAGATACGACGCCACGTACTGGCCGCTGGTTTCGTCGACGTTGAAGCCTGTGGCGGTTCCGACAACCCAGTCGTCGTATTCGGCGGCCGTGTAGGTCGACGTGACGGTGTTGGGGCCGCTGGTGTCCGGGGCCGACTCGATCGGATCGGGGTAGGTCAGTAGGTCGAGGTAGTAGTCGGCGATGGCCATGGCTCGACGTTGGAATGTTTCGGAAGTGTCGCCAATGGAGTCTCCAGCTTCGAGGAGTGCCGCGTAGAGGTCGTCGCCGTAGCCGACGGTGATCGAGTGGCCCACCGTCACAGTCGTCGACGCCACAGAGGCGTCACCGGTCCCGACGCTGTTTGTCGCCGAGACACGGAAGACGTATTCGCCCCCTGCCGTGAGCCCCTCGACGGTGTGCGACAGGGTGGCGTCGGTGGCTGTTGTGGTCCAGGTGATAGCGGCGTCAGACGAGTAGTCGACCTGATAGGTGGTGACCGTGGCGCCACCGTCGCTGGCGGGCGCCTCCCAGGTCACCAGCGCGCTCTGAGGGCCAGCGACCGCCAACACCGCAGACGGGGCGCCTGGTGTTGACACGGTGTCGTCGTCGGTGGTGGTGGCGGTGACGGTCTGGTCGGCGAGGCCGTCGAAGGCGTTGTCGCTGTTGTCGTCGTCGACGGCGATCGTGACCGTGGTGTCCTGGTTGTCGTCGTCGATGGAGTCGTCGACGCCGGTGACGGTCACCGTCTGGGTCGTGTCCCAGTTGGCGGTCGTGAACGTCAACGTTGCCGGCGACACGGTTGTCTCGCCGGTGTCGGCCGACACCACCGTCAACACCACATCGGAGAGCGGTTGGGTGTCGAGTACCACGGTGAACGTCGCCGTTGAGCCGGCTTCGGTGACCGACGCCGTTGTCGTCGACAACGTGTATGCGGCGGTGTCGTTGTCGGTGGTGGTGGCGGTGACGGTTTGGTCGGCGACGCCGTCGAAGGTGTTGTCGCTGTTGTCGTCGTCGACGGCGATGGTGATGGTGGTGTCCTGGTTGTCGTCGTCGATGGAGTCGTCGATGCCGGTGACGGTCACCGTCTGGGGTGTGTCCCAGTCGCCGTTGGTGAACGTCAATGGTGTCGGTGACACGGTTGCCTCGTCGGTGTCGGCCGACACCACCGTCAACACCACATCAGAGGTGGGTTGGGTGTCGAGTACCACGGTGAACGTCGCCGTTGAGCCGGCTTCGGTGACCGACGCCGTCGTCGTCGACAACGTGTATGCGGCGGTGTCGTTGTCGGTGGTGGTGGCGGTGACGGTTTGGTCGGCGACGCCGTCGAAGGCGTTGTCGCTGTTGTCGTCGTCGACGGCGATGGTGATGGTGGTGTCCTGGTCACCGTCGTCGACTGAGTCGTCGATGCCGGTGACGGTCACCGTCTGGGGTGTGTTCCAGTTGGCGTTGGTGAACGTCAATGGTGTCGGTGACACGGTTGCTTCGTCGGTGTCGGCCGACACCACCGTCAACACCACATCGGAGGTGGGTTGGGTGTCGAGTACCACGGTGAACGTCGCCGTTGAGCCAGCTTCGGTCACCGACGCCGTTGTCGTCGACAACGTGTATCCGTCGGTGTCGTTGTCGGTGGTGGTGGCGGTGACGGTTTGGTCGGCGACGCCGTCGAAGGCGTTGTCGCTGTTGTCGTCGTCGACGGCGATGGTGATGGTGGTGTCCTGGTTGCCGTCGTCGATGGAGTCGTCGATGCCGGTGACGGTCACCGTCTGGGGTGTGTCCCAGTCGCCGTTGGTGAACGTCAATGGTGTCGGTGACACGGTTGCTTCGTCGGTGTCGGCCGACACCACCGTCAACACCACATCAGAGGTGGGTTGGGTGTCGAGTACCACGGTGAACGTCGCCGTTGAGCCGGCTTCGGTCACCGACGCTGTCGTTGTCGACAACGTGAACCCGGCGCCCAGCTCGATGACTGACAGGTTGTCGCCCATCTCCCCGGCGCCGTCGCCAAGGTCGTCGCTGCTGCCCTGTCCGAGTCGACCCGAAGAACCTTCGCCCCAACATTTGACGTTGCCGTTGTCCAACAATGCACACGTGTGGTTCTGGCCGACACTGATGGCGGTGGCTGTGCGGCCCGTGCCCAAATCGATGGCTAGCAGGTTGTCGCCCATCTCACCGGCGGCTTTGCCAAGGGTTGTGTCGTTGCCTTGTCCGAGTTGACCCGCAGAACCTAGACCCCAACATTTGACGTTGCCGTTGTCCAACAACGCACACGTGTGCTTGTGGCCGGTACTGATGGCGGTGGCGGTGCGGCCCGTGCCCAAATCGACGGGGTCGAGGTCGTCGCCCATCTCACCGGCGCCGTCGCCAAGGGTCGTGACGCTGCCTTGTCCGAGTCGACCGAAAGAACCTTCGCCCCAACATTTGACGTTGCCGTTGTCCAACAACGCACACGTGTACTTTTCACCGGCACTGATGGCGGTGGCGGTGCGGCCCGTGCCCAAATCGACGGGGTCGAGGTTGTCGCCCATCTCGCCGGCGCCGTCGCCGAGGTCGCTAGTGCTGCCCTGTCCGAGTCGACCCGAAGAACCTTCGCCCCAACATTTGACGTTGCCGTTGTCCAACAACGCACACGTGTGCTTGTCGCCGGCACTGATGGCGGTGGCGGTGCGGCCTGTGCCCAAATCGACGGGGTCGAGGTCGTCGCCCATCTCACCGGCACCGTCGCCGAGGTCGCTAGTGCTGCCCTGTCCGAGTCGACCCGAAGAACCTTCGCCCCAACATTTGACGTTGCCGTTGTCCAACAACGCACACGTGTGCTTTTTGGTGGCACTGATGGCGGTGGCGGTGCGGCCCGTGCCCAAATCGATGGCTAGCAGGTTGTCGCCCATCTCACCGGCGGCTTTGCCAAGGGTTGTGTCGTTGCCTTGTCCGAGTTGGCCCGCAGAACCCAGACCCCAACATTTGACGTTGCCGTTGTCCAATATTGCGCACGTGTAGTCACCGCCAGTCGCGAAGGCGGTGGCGGTGCGGCCCGTGCCCAGGTCGATGGGGTCGAGGTTGTCGCCCATCTCATCGGCGCCGTCGCCAAGGTCGGTGGTGCTTCCTTGCCCAAGCTGGCCAGAACCGTTTTCGCCCCAGCACTTGACGCTGCCTTCGGCAAACAGGGCACATGAATGGCTACTGCCGGCGCTCACGGTATTCACCGAAGCAGCCGCAACTGGCGACTGCGTGGCCAACACAAGCGTCGCAGCAACCACAGCGACAATCGCTGTGATCGCCACTGGCCGAAGAGGCACGGTTACCTCAGGTAAAGGTCTTCGGTACCTGCCCATAGTGGTCACTTACCGTACTGGTATTGCGATCCGGTGGCTGTTTGCCGCTCACGCCACGTACCGGCGGCCGACGAGACAATTCACCGTGGTGGCTTCCACAAGATGGTGCACCTACTGTTAGCCGATGCATCGGGGCAGGGTTCGAGCGGTTCAAGTTGTCTCGCTGCTGACCGTGCTGGCACTGATCGCGTCAGCGTGCGGAAGCGGAGCTGGCGAGCAGCAGGAACCAGCTCCCGCCTTCGGCAGTGCGTTCCCTAGTTCCACGTTGCCGCCGGAATCGGAAGGCGATTTGATGCAGGACCCGTCGGGGAACATGGTGTGGGCCAAGAGTTTCGGCGGCGCCGGCACAGACGTGGGCTATTCGGTGGCGGTCGACTCAGACAAAAACGTCTACACCACCGGGTCCTTCCAAGGCGTGATGTTCGTGACGAAGATGGACCCGTCGGGGAACCCGGTATGGACCAAGAGTTTCGGCGGCGCCGGCAAGAACGTGGGCTATTCGGTGGCGGTCGGCTCGGACAACAACGTCTACGTCACCGGGAGCTTCAGAGGCACGGTCGATTTCGACCCGGACCCGGACAACATCGTCAACCTCACGTCGAACAACGACTCATTGGACGTGTTCATGATGAAGATGGACCCGTTGGGGAACCTGGTGTGGGCCAAGAGTTTCGGCGGCCTCGGCCACGACGAGGGCTTTTCGGTGGCGGTCGACTCGTCCGACAACGACTCGCCGGACAACGTCTACGTCACCGGGAGGTTCCAGCGCACGGCCAACTTCACCCCGGGTACGGGAACCACCAACCTCATCTCATACCGGGGCTCGTGGGACGGGTTCGTGGCGAAGATGGACTCGTTGGGGAACCTGGTGTGGGCCAAGAGTTTCGGCAACTCCAAACCTGAGCCGAAAGACCATCTGAATGACTATGGCACTTCGGTGGCGGTCGACTCGTCGGGCAACGTATACGTCACCGGGTGGTTCGGGGGCAAACTCGAATTCCACGACGGAGCCGACACGGCAACGCTCAATCCGTTGCGCAATCCGTCGGTCGATGTCCACTGCTGTGGGCATCGGTCCGGAAGGCCAGACGTGTTCGTGACGAAGATGGACCCGTTGGGGAACCTGGTGTGGGCCAAGAGTTTCGGCGGCATCTACGAGGACATGGGCTTTTCGGTGGCGGTCGACTCGGAGAACAACGTCTACGTCACCGGGTCCTTCGAAGGCACGGTCGATTTCGACCCGGACCCAGCCAACTTCGTCGGCCTCACGTCGAACAACGACTCATTGGACGTGTTCGTGACGAAGATGGACCCGTTGGGGAACCTGGTGTGGGCCAAGAGTTTCGGCGACGCCACTGAGGACAAGGGCTTTTCGGTGGCGGTCGACTCGGAGAACAACGTCTACGTCACCGGGAACTTCAGAGGCACGGTCGAATTCGACCCGGACCCAGCCAACTTCGTCGGCCTCACGTCGAACAACGACTCATTGGACGTGTTCGTGACGAAGATGGACCCGTCGGGGAACCTGGTGTGGGCCAAGAGTTTCGGCGACACCACTGAGGACAAGGGCATATCGGTGGCGGTCGACTCGTCCGACAACGTGTACGTCACCGGGAACTTCAGAGGAACACTCGACTTCGACTCGGATGAAGAGGGCATCCCCGAACTCACCTCGAACGACAGCCAGGACGTGTTCGTCATCAAGTATGGCCCGCCGGTGTTGCCTGACCCGCCGGATGCACCGACCGGCCTGAAGGCGTCGCGAATGCTCGGTGGGGTGGCGTTGGAGTGGACGGCACCGGAGGGTGCCGAGGTCACCGACTACCGGGTCGAGGGCCGAAAGGCCGGAGACGACGAGGCCTGGAAGGTGTTCGACGACGGGTTCTCGGCGGCGACGTCTGCCTCGGTCGAGATCGAACTCGGCGAGTGGATGTTCCGGGTGTCGGCGACGGTCCTCGACGAGGACCGGGTTGCGGACGTCGACGAGGGCGTCGGGTGGAGCGACTGGTCGGAGGTTGAGGACTTCCTGTTATGGCCTGACCCGCCGGGTGCACCGACCGGCCTGAAGGCGTCGCCAAGGGTCGATGGGGTGGCGTTGGAGTGGACGGCACCGGAGGGTGCCGAGGTCACCGACTACCGGGTCGAGTATCGGGAGGCTGACGCCGGAGGCGCCGAGGCCTGGCAGGTGTTCGACGACGGGTTCTCGGCGGAGACGTCTGCCTTTGTCAAGATCGAACCCGGCGAGTGGGTGTTCCAGGTATCGGCGACGACCCTCGACGAGGGCCTGGTTGCGGACGTCGACGATGGCTCGTTTGGAGAAGGCGTTTCTGCCTACGGGCAGAGGGTTGAAAGCGACCCGATCGGTCCGGCCGAAGTGCCCCAGGCCCCGACGATCACCAATGTTGAACTGGGCGACCAAGATGAGGCTCCGGGCCAGGCGGACGTGGACTGGGAGAGTACCGGCGATGGCGGATTGCCACTCTGTGCCGCCCGGGCAGAGATCACTTCGACTCGTGCGACGGATTCGGCGCCGGCAGAGGTGTCTGAAACCACAGCTGGGATCTGCGCCACCGCAGTTTCTGCCGGTAATTTCCACACGTGTGCGGTGACTTTGGATGGCGACGTCTGGTGCTGGGGTGCCAACAACTCCGGGCAGATCGGCACCGGCACCACGAGCGACGACCCTGTGCTGGGGCCACAGCAGGTCAAGACACCGGTTTCAGTTGAGTTCACCGAGGTCAGCGCTGGCGGCGACTATCACACGTGTGCGGTTACTACGGATGGTGGCGTCTGGTGCTGGGGCGCCGGCGGGCTCTTTGTCGGAAACGGTACCTCGGGTGACGACGTGTTGACGCCGGTGAAGGCCAAGATTCCGGAGTCGGTCGTGGTCACCGGAATCAGTGCCGGTAGCTATCACACGTGTGCGGTGACTGCGGATGGTGGCGTCTGGTGCTGGGGCTCCAACGGCGTCGGCCAGGTCGGAAACGGTACCCAGGTTGGCCCTGTGCTGGAGCCAGAGAAGGTCACGGCGCTGGTTGGGTACAACGTCACCGGAATCACTGCTGGTTATGCCCACACGTGTGCGATGACTGCGGATGGTGGGGTCTGGTGCTGGGGGCACAACGACTACGGCCAGGTCGGAAACCGTACCCAGATTGGCCCTGTGCTGGTGCCGTCGAAGGTCACGGCGCTGGATGTCCCGCAACTTGAGGTAGCCGCCGATGCCGCCTTGAAGGATGGGTACAACGTCACCGAAATCGCTGCCGGTGGCTATCACACGTGTGCGGTGACTGCGGATGGTGGCGTCTGGTGCTGGGGCGCCAACTGGGGTGGCCAGGTCGGAAACGGTACCCAGGTTGGCCCTGTGCTGGAGCCAGAGAAGGTTACGGAGCTGGATGGGTACAACGTCACCGGAATCAGTGCCGATCCCCACACGTGTGCGGTGACTGCGGATGGTGGCGTCTGGTGCTGGGGCGACAACGGCTCCGGCCAGATCGGAGACGGTACCCAGGTTGGCCCTGTGCTGGATCCAGAGAAGGTCACGGCGCTGGATGGGTACAACGTCACCGAAATCGCTGCCGGCGGCGGTCACACGTGTGCGGTGACTGCGGATGGTGGCGTCTGGTGCTGGGGCAACAACAACAAGGGCCAGATCGGATATGGCACCACGAGTTTCGCGTGCTGCGTGGAGAGGGTGGAGGGTTGGCATCGGATCGAAGAATCCGCAGGGGCCGTAGTGGTGTCGGGCCTGGGGTACGGCGAGTACACGGTGCAGGTGCAGGTGAGCAATGCCGTCGGGTGGAGCGACTGGTCGGAGGGTGAGTACTTCCTGGTGTTGCCTGACCCGCCGGGTGCACCGACCGGCCTGAAGGCGTCGCCAAGGGTCGATGGGGTGGCGTTGGAGTGGACGGCACCGGTGGGTGTCGAGGTCACCGACTATCGGGTCGAGTATCGGGAGGCTGACGCCGGAGGCGCCGCAGCCTGGGAGGTGTTCGACGACGGGTTCTCGGCGGCGACGTCTGCCTTTGTCGAGGTCGGGCCAGGCGAGTGGGTGTTCTGGGTGTCGGCGACGGTCCTAGACGAGGACCTGGTTGCAGACGTCGACGATGGCTCGTTTGGAGAAGGCGTTTCTGCCTACGGGCAGAGGGTTGAAAGCGACCCGATCGGTCCGGCCGAAGTGCCGCAGGCCCCGACGATCACCGATGTTGAACTGGGTGAGCAAGAGGGGACTCCGGGCGAGGCGTACGTGGAGTGGTCGAGTGCCGGCGATGGCGGATTGCCGATCTGTGCCGCCCGGGTAGAGATCACTTCGACTCGTGCGACGGATTCGGCGCCGGCAGAGGTGTCTGAAACCACAGTTCGGTTCTGCTCCACCGCGGTTTCTGCTGGTGGTCACCACACGTGTGCGGTGGCAGGCGGTGACGTCTGGTGCTGGGGCCGCAACAACTACGGTCAGCGCGCCGGCTTCGAGGTGTCGGACGCGCCGGTGATCACGGTAGACGTCACCGCGGTTTCTGCCGGTGGTTACCACACGTGTGCGGTGGCGGGCGGTGACGTCTGGTGCTGGGGCCGCAACAACTACGGCCAGATCGGAAACGGTGACGAGGGTTCCCGTGTGTCGACCCCAGTGAATGTCGAGATTTTGGAGCCGGGCGGCGGCCAGGTAGACGTCACCGCGGTTTCTGCCGGTGCTGCCTACACGTGTGCGGTGGCGGGCGGTGACGTCTGGTGCTGGGGCGCCAATACTTACGGCCAAGCCGGAAGGGAACCCGGGGTTTCCCAGGGCCCCGCCAAGGTGCTGGAGCCAGAGAAGGTTGCGGCGCTGGATAGGTACAACGTCATCGACATCAGCGCCGCGGGACTGGATGTGTCAGGCGGGTATTTGGGGGGCCACACGTGTGCGTTGACTGCGGATGGCGACGTCTGGTGCTGGGGCGCCAATTATTCCGGCCAGATCGGAAACGGTGACGAGGGTTCCCCTGTGTCGACCCCAGTGAAAGTCGAGATTTTGGAGCTGGGCGGCGGCCAGGTAGACGTCACCGCGGTTTCTGCCGGTGGTTCCCACACGTGTGCGTTGGCGGGCGGTGACGTCTGGTGCTGGGGCAACAACGACTACGGCCAGGTCAGAACCGGTGACGAGGGTTCCCTTGTGTTGACGCCAGTGAAGGTCGAGATTTTGGAGCTGGGCGGCGGCCAGGTAGACGTCACCGCGGTTTCTGCCGGTGGTTCCCACACGTGTGCGTTGGCGGGCGGTGACGTCTGGTGCTGGGGCATCAACCGACACGGGCAGACCGGACCACTGAACACGTGGAACGTGCCGACCCCAGTGAAGGTCGAGATTTTGGAGCCGAGCGGCGACCAGGTCGACGTCACCGCGGTTTCTGCCGGTCGAATCCACACGTGTGCGTTGGCGGGCGTTGACGTCTGGTGCTGGGGCGCCAATGCTTACGGCCAGGCCGGTGGCGAAGGCGGCCCCGGTTCCATTGCGGCGCCAGAGAAGGTGGTGGTCGTCGAGACGTATTGGTTCGATGGATCCGGAGGCCGCTGGCCGGTGTCGGAGCTGGAGTACGGCGAGTACACGGTGCAGGTGCAGGTGCGCAATGCCGTCGGGTGGAGCGACCCTTCGACGCCGCCGTGGTCGTTCGAGCGTCCGGTCCAGCCGCCGGATCCACCGGACTTCGTCGCTGTGCCGTGGGAGATGGGCGTGAAGGTGACCTGGGAGCCATCAAGGATCTATGGCAGTCCCGTGTCCGGGTACACGGTGATCGTCAGCGGTGTCGAGGAGGTGTTTGAACTCGAGGTAGCCGCCGATGCCGCCTTGGAGGCCGTGTTCGACGGCCTCGTCAGTGGTTCGGTCTACCGGGTCGTCATTGCGGCGAAAAGTGAGGCCGGCGACAAGTTCGAAGGCGTGCAGGGGCGCGAAGAGTTGTTTGAATTCTCTGGCAAGGATGTTTCGACACATGTGTTCCCGGGTGCACCGACGCCGGTCGAGGCGGTGCCGGGCGACGGTCGGGTGGACCTGTCGTGGGTGGCGTCAGACATCCGGGACGACGCAGGGACGGTGGGGTATGCGGTGAGGTATCGGTCGGCGGCATGCACAGTCGCGCCAGATTGCTACGAAACGCTCCACTTCGCGACGGTCGGATCGGAATCGGCGACAGCGACGGGGCTGACGAACGGCGAGGAGTATGAGTTCGAGATCAGAGCGCAGAGGTTGTCGTCCCATCCGATGCTCCTCGCGTCCACCTTCGGCGGGCCGGAAAACCTCATCTTTGGATGCCCTGAATGTGGTTACGTCGAAGGACAGGGACCTCTGCTTCCCGTGGGCGACCGACACGGGTGGACGTTCGAAGGCGTGCAGGGGCGCAAGGTGAAGATTTGGTTAGAGGGCGACATCAGCTGGCCGACGATTCAGTTGTTTGGCCCTTCGGGGGAGCTGCTCTTCGAGCGCTACCTCGGCGATTATGGGGAGGATGGGGGGGATGAGGTGTCAGTGGAGTTGTGTGCTACCGGGACGCACACACTCACCGTCTTAGCGGACGACATCGACTCTGCCGACTACATGGTGGGCGTCGAAGGGTCGCTCCACCCGATTGTGGATGAACAGTCCCGTGTCGCAGACAGTTGTGAAGAGATTCAGATTTCCGAGTCGGGTTCGTTGGCGGTCGGCAGCCCGGTGGAAGGTTCGCTGACCCCGGGGGAGCGTCAGAGGTGGACGTTCGAAGGCATGGCGGGAACCAGCGTAAATCTCGGGCTTCTTAACACCGAAAACTTCGAACCCGGGGTGTGGGTGTTCGACCCAATGGGAGAACTTGTTGGTGATGATCGCTTACTATGGTGGAACGCCCGGCCGCTGGATCTGTGTGCGACCGGGACGTACACGATCAGCGTCGGCGTCTACTACGACACGCAGTACGACGAGTATTACTGGGAGGAAGGTCCTGGTGACTACGAGCTGGCGTTGCTCGACGTCACCGACCCCGATGTCGGAAACTCCTGCGAAGGGCCGCAGGTGTCGGATTGGGTTTCTTCGGGGCGGGTGACGCCGTACACGACGTCGGGTGCGCCGGGGATCACGTCCGCCAGTCCCGCCGCCACCCAGCAGGTGACGGTGTCGTGGACGGCGCCGGCCGACAACGGCGGCAGCGCGATCACGGGCTACACCGTCACCGCCAACCCGGCCGGCTCCTCCACGACCTGCACGACGGTTTCGACCGACACCGAGCCGTTGTCATGCACCGTCGACAACCTCGTCAACGGCACCGCATACACCTTCACCGTCGTGGCGACCAACGCAGCCGGTGACAGCGAGGCAGACACGTCGGATCCGGTGACGCCGCGCACGGTGCCGGGCCCGCCGGTGATCACGTCCGCCAGTCCCGCCGCCACCCAGCAGGTGACGGTGTCGTGGACGGCGCCGGCCGACAACGGCGGCAGCGCGATCACGGGCTACACCGTCAGCGCCAACTCAGGGGGTGCGACCTGCACGACGGTTTCGACCGACACCGATCCGTTGTCATGCACCGTCGACGGCCTCGTCAACGGCACCGCATACACCTTCACCGTCGTGGCGACCAACGCAGCCGGTGACAGCGAGGCGGACACGTCGGATCCGGTGACGCCGCGCACGGTGCCGGACGCGCCGCCGTCGGTGAAAGCCAGTCCTGAGAATTTGGGGGCGGAGGTGTCGTGGCAGGAGCCGGACGAAAACGGGTCGGCGATCACGGACTACACCGTCACCGCCACCCCGGCCGACCCCGCCAACCCGGCCGGTTCCTGCACGACGGTTTCGACCGACACCGATCCGTTGTCATGCACCGTTGGCAACCTCGTCAACGGCGCCGCATACACCTTCGCGGTCGTGGCGCTCAACGCAGCCGGCAACAGCCAGGCAGCCACGTCGGCTGCGGCAACTGTGACGCCGCGCACCACCCCGGGTAGACCGACGGCGGTCATCGCCGAGGTCGATGACGGGAAGGTGACGGTGGGGTGGAAGGCGCCGGGCAACAGCGGCGGCAGCGCGATCACGGGCTACACCGTCACCGCCACCCTGGTCGACTCCTCCGTGGTGGTCTCAACCTGCACGACGGTTTCGACCGACACCGATCCGTTGTCATGCACCGTCGACAACCTCGTCAACGCCACCGAATACACCTTCTCGGTCGTGGCGACCAACGCAGCCGGTGACAGCGACGGGTCGGCGGAGCCGAGGGTGACGCCACGCACGGTGCCGGGCCCGCCGGGGATCACGTCCGCCAGTCCCGCCGCCACCCAGCAGGTGACGGTGTCGTGGACGGCGCCGGCCGACAACGGCGGCAGCGCGATCACGGGCTACACCGTCAGCGCCAACTCAGGGGGTGCGACTTGCACGACGGTTTCGACCGACACCGATCCGTTGTCATGCACCGTTGGCAACCTCGTCAACGGCACCGCATACACCTTCTCGGTCGTGGCGACCAACGCAGCCGGCAACAGCGAGCTGGACACGTCGGCTGCGGTGACGCCGCGCACGGTGCCGGGTGCGCCGGTGATCACGTCCGCCAGTCCCGCCGCCACCCAGCAGGTGACGGTGTCGTGGACGGCGCCGGCCGACGGCGGTAGCGCGATTACGGGCTACACCGTCAGCGCCAACCCGGCCGGCTCCTCCACGACCTGCACGACGGTTTCGACCGACACCGATCCGTTGTCATGCACCGTTGGCAACCTCGACAACGGCACCGCATACACCTTCACCGTTGTGGCGACCAACGCAGCCGGCAACAGCCAGGCAGCCCCGTCGACGTCGGTGACGCCGCGCACCACCCCGGATGTGCCCACGGGCCTGGTCGGGCTGGTTGGCGACGGCGAGGTGTTGTTGGGTTGGACAGCACCGGTCGACGATGGCGGCGACACGGTCGTCGACTACGTCGTCGAGTATTCGACTGGCGACGAGGCCAAGTGGGTGACGATCGTCGACGGCACCTCGGCGGCAACGACGCTGGGTTGGGCCGGCGCGTCCAACGGCGTCGACTACACGTTCCGGGTGTCGGCGGTCAACGCCGCCGGGGCCGGTGCGGCATCAGAGCCGTCGGCGGAGTTGAGCCCGTTCGGGGTGCCGGACTCGCCCGCTTCGGTGGTCGCCAGCGGCGCAGACGCGTCGGCGGTCGTGGCCTGGTCGATGCCGGACTTCGATGGCGGGTCGCCGGTCACCGGCTACCGGGTCGAGTACTCGCCGTACCCGGTCGAGACGTGGACCGTCGCTGCTGCTGACACCGCCTCGGTCGACAGGTCCCTGGTTCTTGAAGGGCTCACCAACGGTTCCGTGTACGTGTTCCGGGTGTCGGCGATCAACGCCGCCGGCGTCGGCGACACGACGATCGGTTCGGCGCAGGCGAACCCGCGCACCACCGCCTCGGCACCCACCGGGACGGCCGCAGTCGCCACAGACGCGACGGTGGCGTTGTCGTGGTCGCCGCCACTCACCAACGGCGGCTCGGCGGTGACGGGCTACGAAGTCGCCTACCGGTCCGAAACCAGCGGTGAATGGACGATCCTCGACGTTGCAGCCGACGCCACGACGGCCGTTGTCGACGGGCTCACCAACGGAGTCGGCTACGTGCTGCGAGTACGGGCGGTCACCGACGTCGGCGACGGCGACTGGTCGGCGACGACGTCTGCCATCCCGGTGACGGCGCCTTCGGCACCGCCGGGGATCGCAGTCGCGGCAGGCGACACGACCGTGACAGTGTCGTGGAGCACCCCGACGTCTAACGGCGGCAGCCCGATCGTCGACTACCAACTCGAGTCCAGCAGCGACGCCGGCACCACCTGGGTGGCTGTCACCGACGACGCTTCGACGGCCAACTCCGCGGCCATCACGGGACTCGTCAACGACACCGCCTACGTGTTCCGGGTACGTGCCGTCAGCGACGTCGGCACATCGAGTTGGTCGCTGACGTCGGCCGCCGTAACCCCGGTAGCGGCTGCACCAACACCGGTCACGGTCACGGTCGGCTACTCCGAAGATGTCTGGGCAGGCATCCTTCGGTCCCTCGCCGACGGCGAAACCCCCGAAGCATTCCAGGCACGCGCCATCGCCACCGCCGCCACACTCACCGGACGCGCCACCGACGCCGGCGTACTCCCCATGCTGCGGCCGGCACCGTTCACCGGCGAAGCACAATCGGTCACCACCGTCTACGCCGGAGCCGACATCGACACCCTCAACGCCGCCGCCGCCGCCGTCGGCTTCTCGACGACCGAAACCCAATACGCCGCCACCTACCTGCTGGTATTCATCACCGACCTCACCGCCTGGACCGAAACCCAACTCGGCAACTGGTCCGACTACCTGACCACACCCTGACCGCCAACACACCCGAAACACGGTTACGCGACGAAAGCCGGACCCCGGTTCGTCTCCCGGACCGATCGTTGCGCTGTCGGCCCGTCTAGCGTTGCAGTGACCGGCATCCGGAGGCCCCACCCTTGTACGACCTCAAGATCAGCGGCGGTACCGTCGTCGACGGCACCGGAGCGGACCGTTTCGTCGGCGACGTCGCCGTCAAAGACGGAGTGATCGTCCACGTCGGACCGTCGACGCCGGGTGACGCCGCCCGAACCATCGACGCCACCGGGCTCGTCGTCACACCCGGCTTCGTCGACTGCCACACCCACTACGACGGCCAGGTCACCTGGGACGACGAACTGAACCCGTCGGCTGGACACGGCGTCACGACGGTCGTGATGGGCAACTGCGGAGTCGGGTTCGCCCCCGTGCACCCGGGAAGCGAAGAGTGGCTGATCCAACTCATGGAAGGCGTCGAGGACATCCCCGGGGCAGCACTCTCAGAGGGCATCACCTGGGGGTGGGAGACGTTCCCCGAATATCTCGACGTTCTCGACCAGCGTCGTCTCGGCATCGACGTCGGCACCCAGGTACCGCACGGGGCGGTGCGCGCCTACGTGATGGGCGAACGTGGCGCACGCAACGAGCCCGCCACCCCCGAAGACATCGAAGCCATGGGTCGCATCGTCGAAGAGGCGATCGAAGCCGGCGCCCTCGGCGTTTCAACCTCGAGGGTTCTCGGCCACCGTGCCATGGACGGCGAACAGGTACCCGGAACGTTCGCCGCCGAAGACGAACTCTTCGGCATCGGACGGGCGCTGCAACGCCAGGGCCGCGGAGTCTTTGAACTGGCGCCGGCCGGTGCCGACGGCCAGGACCTCGTCCGCGCCCGACGGGAAGTCGACTGGATGCGTCGCCTGTCGGCCGAAGTCGGCGCACCGGTCACGTTCGCGATGCTTCAGGTGGACGCCGAACCGAACCTGTGGCGCGAGATCATGGCCGAGTCGCTTGCCGCCATCGACGAAGGCGCCCAACTGCACCCCCAGGTGGCAGCCCGCCCGTTCGGCCTCCTCGTCGGTTTCCAGACCCACCACCCGTTCGGACTACGGCCGTCCTATCGCGAACTCGCCGACCTGGCGATCGACGAACGGATCGAGTTCCTCCGCCGCCCCGCTGTTCGGTCACGAATCCTCGCCGAAGACGACGTCGAACCCGACGGCAAGCTGTTCTCGGGGATGCCGGCCCTGCTCCGCATGGCGCTCCACAAGCTCTACGTCCTCGGCGACCCACCCGACTACGAACCCGAAGCCGAACGTTCGGTGGCCCACCTGGCCCAACGCACCGACACCGACCCTCTCGAAGCCGTCTACGACGCACTCTGCGAACAAGACGGCGAGGCACTGCTCATGCTGCCGCTGTTCAACTACACCGACGGCGACCACGAGGCCATCCGGGAACAACTCCTCCACCCGACGTCGGTGTCGGGCCTCTCCGACGGCGGCGCCCACTGCGGGATGATCTGCGACGCCTCGATCCCCACCTACCTCCTCACGCACTGGACACGCGACCGCAAGCGAGGCGCCCGGCTGCCGCTCGAATGGGTCGTGCGCAAACAGACCCGAGACACGGCGCACCTGTTCGGCCTGACCGACCGCGGAGAACTCGCCGTCGGCAAGAAGGCCGACCTGAACGTCATCGACCTCGAGAACCTGACCCTGCACTCACCACGCCTGGTCCATGACCTGCCGGCTGGGGGCCGCCGACTCCTCCAGGATGCCGTCGGCTACCGGCACACCATCGTGTCCGGACACGAAACCCGACGCGACGGCGTCGATACCGGCGCCCGGCCGGGTCGCCTGGTTCGCGGTACCTGAACATGGCTGCCTCGGACGCCACCGAACGCTTCGCCGCGTCCGCTTCGGAACTGGGCATCGAGGTGGCAGTGCGCCGCTACCCGGAAGGCACCCGTACCGCGGTCGACGCAGCGGCCGCCGTCGGCTGTGACGTCGGCCAGATCGTCAAGTCGCTCGTGCTCATGGCCGGCGACCAGCCGGTGCTGGTGCTGTGCTCCGGTGCCAACCGCGTCGACCTCGCCAAAGTCGGCGCCGAGTTCGATGGTGAGGTGCGCATGGCGAACGCAGACGAGGTGCGAGCCGCCACCGGCTTCGCCATCGGCGGGGCCCCACCGTTCGGGCATCCGGCGCCGCTGCCGGCCCTGGTCGACCCGCACCTGCTCACATTCGACGAGGTCTGGGCCGCTGCCGGCCGACCCGACAGCGTGTTCCCGTTGACCCCGGAGGCCCTGGTCGCGGGCTCGGGCGCCCGCCCAGTCGACATCGCCACCTGACGCCATCGCAGCCGGCGGGCAGGTTCAGCACGACTCACCTCGAGTTGGACCCCGGCAGCCGCGACGGTGGGCCTGGATGCACACCGGAAGGACAGATCCGGTCAGTCCACGTAGTCCAGGGGGAGCGCCGTGGTGTGCTTGAGTTCCTCCATGACGAAGATGCTTCGCACGTCGGTGAGGTCGACCCGCTGGATGAGCCGCTTGTAGAACGAGTCATAGGCGGAGATGTCGGGCACCACCACCCGGAGCATGTAGTCGACCTCGCCGCTGGTGCGCCAGGCCGCCACGATCTCGGGAAACTCGCCGATGCCGGCGGTGAACCGCTCGAGCCAGGCGGCCGAGTGGTCACCGGTGCGGACCTCGACGAGCGCGGTGACCCCGAGGTTCAACGACTCGGGGTCGAGCAGTGCCACGCGTCGTTCGATGACCCCCTGCTGCTGGAGCTTCTGGACACGACGCCATGCGCTGGTGGCAGCGAGGCCCACCGCCTCGCCGATCTCGGCGCCGGTGAGGGTGCCGTCCTCCTGGAGGAGGTGCAGGATATTCCGATCAATCTGGTCCACAATCAAAGACTAGTGCGCAAACGACGATGTATGTAGGAGAGTCATGCAGAAATCGTCCGAATATGCGTGAAAATGAAAGCGTGCTGCAGGTGGCGTTCCCTACGATCTACACATGGCAGCGGGAACCGATCCAGGCAGCAACCTTCTGGCCTCCTTCGCCGAGCATCCAGCCTCGGCGGGGGAGACCTATGGGCAGCACTGTCGGCGGGCGCTCCGGGTGTCGACAACCCTCGCCGGCGCATCGATGGCGGCCCTCGTCCATGCGCTGATTCCCGCACTGTTCACCACACGGGCCAGCGACACGATCTTCGAACTCCACGACGACCTGCAACAGGTGCGGTCGTTGCAGGAAACCGCCTGATCCCGGCCCCGGCTCACCAGGGCGCAGCCTGAGTCGGGTTCGCGCCCTACAGTCCGCCGGGTGACGCCCGGACCGCTCCTCGTCGAGGTCGTTCGCGGAGACCACGTCGAGAGCTGCCACGAGGTCGACGCCGCCGTCGCCACCTCCGACGGCACCGTGCTCGAGTCGTGGGGCGACCCCGACCGCCTGGTGCTGCCACGCTCGTCCGTGAAGCCCGTCCAGGCCCTGCCACTCGTCTCGACGGGCGCAGCGGACGCATTCGGACTCGGCCCCGTCGAGTTGGCGCTGTCATGTGCCAGCCATGACGGCGAGGACGGCCACGTTGCCGCGGTGTCCGAATGGCTTGTGAGGATCGGATGTTCGGTCGACGACCTCGCCTGCGGCGCACACCCACCCTTGGGTGAATCGGCTGCTGTGGCGTTGCACGCATCCGGCGGGTCGCCGAGTGCCGTGGCCAACAACTGTTCCGGCAAGCACGTGGGGTTCCTGACCGTGTGCCGGCACCTCGGCCTTCCCACCGATGGCTACCTTGCGCCCGATCACCCCCTGCACCGTGAGCACGTGACGCCGGCGATGGGCCAGGCCTTCGGCTTCGATCCAGACGACCAGCGTCCCGGCATCGACGGTTGCGGGATTCCGGTCTGGGCGGTGCCCCTCGACCACCTGGCGACAGGTTGGGCCAGGCTCGCCACCTCGGACCCGGGGCGGCGCCTCCTCGATGCCATGGCAGCGGAGCCCTTCTTCGTGGCAGGAAGCGATCGGGCGTGCACGCGACTGATCCGCGAGGCCGGGGGAGCGGCCGTCGTCAAGACGGGCGCCGAGGGCGTCTTCTGCGGTGTCCTCCCGGCAACAGGCGTCGGGATCGCCCTCAAGGCCCGCGACGGCGCCCGACGGGGCTCCGAGGCGGCGATCACCTGGGTGCTCGACCGCCTCGGGGTGATCGACGGCGACGGCACCTGCCCGCTCACCAACCACGCCGGCACCCGGGTCGGAGAGGTCCGGGTGTCCGATGGAGGATCGACCGGAGCCGGTCCCTAGGGTCGGCGACCACGACCGGACGGCGCTGTCGGCAGGGGGAGACGAGGAGGACCATGGGAGCTTGCGAAGGTCGTGTGGTGATCGTGACCGGGGCAGCGCGCGGGCTGGGGAGGGCACATGCGCTGGCCTTCGCCGCCGAGGGTGCGACGGTGGTCGTGAACGACCTGGGAGTCTCGCGCGAGGGCGAGGGTGGCGACTCCGGCCCGGCCCACGAGCTCGTGGCCGAGATCGAGGCGACGGGTGGTACGGCCATCGCCAACGGCGCCGACGTGGCCGACTGGGACCAGGCGCAGGCCATGGTCGCCGAGGCCGTCGACCGGTTCGGCCGGCTCGACACGCTGGTGTGCAACGCCGGCTTCCTAAGGGACCGGATGCTCGCCAACATGTCCGAGGACGAATGGGACACGGTGGTACGGGTCCACCTGAAGGGCCACTTCGCCCCGGTACGCCATGCCATCACCCACTGGCGGGACCGTTCGAAGGCCGGCGAGGAGGTCGACGGACGTGTGGTCATGACCACGTCGGGTGCCGGGTTGATGGGCAGCATCGGGCAGGGCAACTACGCAGCGGCGAAGGCGGGCATCGCCCTGCTCGTCGTCCAGGCTGCCGCGGAGTGGGGCCGCTACGGGGTGCGGGTCAACGGCGTGGCGCCGGATGCCCGGACGAGGATGACCGAAGGCGTCTTCTACGACGCCGAGGCCCCCGAGGAGGACTGGGACGACAAGGACCCGGCGAACGTTTCGCCGCTCGTCGTCTGGCTGGGGAGCGGCGACTGTGACGTCACCGGTCGGGTCTTCGAGATCACGGGCGGCCTCCTGAACGCCTGCGACGGCTGGCAGCACGGGCCGGTGGTCGATGCGGGGAATCGCCCGTTCGCCGTCTCGGAGGTTGGCGCCGCCGTGCACCAGGCGATCGGGGGCGCCCCCGACCCGGCACCCGTCTACGGGGCCTGAGCCCGGTCCGTCTCCTCGTCGGCCAACTGGGCGACCGCCTCGCCGTAGGCCTCGACCGCATCGTCGGTCCTGATCCCGAGTTGTCGGGTCTCGGCCGCGAACCGACGTGCCGCTTCGGTGAGTCGCCGCCGGCGTTCGAGGAGCGGTTCGGAGTGGGGCGGCTCGTCGACCACGAAGGTGCCGAGGCGCCCGCGTCCCTGGATCGAGCCGTCCAACTCCAGCTGGTGGTAGGCGCGTGCGACGGTTCCGGGTGCCAGGCCCAGTTGGGCGGCCAGGTCGCGGACCGTCGGCAGGCGACAGCCGGGCTCGAGCCGGCCGACGGCGACCATGACCGCGAGTTGGGCCCGGAGTTGCTCGAAACGGGGGACGGCGCCGGCATCGTCCAGGCGTAGGACCAGGCGGCGGGGGAAGCCGTGCTGGTCGGTGAAGTCGATCCGGGCACTCTGAAGCATGCTGTTTATTGTATCAACACAATGAACGATAGTTAGTCAGAATCATGCCAGATACATGGGATATTGGTTGACACAGTGCAGTATTGTACCAACACAGACATCCGGGGGAGACAGCAGTCGATCCGTCCGGCGGACCAGGAGGATTCCATGCAACTCATCACGGCAGTCATCAAGCCCTTCAAACTCGACGACGTGAAGGACGCCCTCGCCGAACTCGGCGTGCAGGGCATGACGGTCAGCGAGGTCCAGGGCTTCGGCCGACAGGGAGGGCACAGCGAGACCTACCGGGGCACCGAGTACAAGGTCCTGTTCACCCCGAAGACCCGGGTCGAGGTGGTCGTCGAGGACAGTCGCACCGACGCCGTGGTCGCCGCCATCGTGACCGCCGCCCGCACCGAGAAGATCGGTGACGGCAAGGTGTGGGTCACCGACGTGGGCAACCTCGTGCGCATCCGCACCGGCGAGCGCGGGGCCGACGCCGTCTGACAGGAGCTCTCGCCCACAGGCGGACCCATGGTCCGGCACACGGATCGGGCGACGCAGGCGGCTACCGTCGCCTTATGAACGACGAATCGTCGGGTGAGCGCCCGGACGACAGCGCCGAGCGGATCCTGTTCGAGATCCGCAACCAGGTGGCCTGGATCACGATCGACAGCCCGGACCGGGGCAACGCCCTGACGCCAGCGATGCGGGACCGGCTGGGCAGTCTGATGCGCGGCCTGAACGGGCGCTTCGAGGCCCGGGCGGCGGTCATCACCGCCACAGGCGACCGCCACTTCTGTACCGGTGCCGACCTCGGCTCCCCACCGCAACCGGCGCCCCGACCCGAGGGCGCACCGCAGCCGGCGGTCGGCGAGGTGCGGCGGATGATGCTCGACGGACAACTCACCCTGATGCCGTCCGTCCTCGACTGCGAGGTCCCGGTCATCGCCGCCGTGAACGGCACGGCCGCCGGAATCGGTGCCCACCTGGCCCTCTGCTGCGACCTCGTGGTCATGGCCGACCACGCCAGGTTCATCGAGGTCTTCGCCCGACGCGGCCTCGTCCCCGACGGACTGGGCGCATGGATCCTGCCCCGACTTGTAGGCCTCCAGAAGGCCAAGGAACTGGTGTTCCTCGCCGAAGACGTCCCGGCCGAGGAGGCACAGCGACTTGGGCTCTGCAACCGGGTGGTTCCCGGCGCCGACCTCCGGGATGCAGCGACCGAGTGGGCCGAACGATTGGCCTCGGGTCCGACCAGGTCATTCATGCTGAGCAAGTGGCTCCTGAACCGCTCGCTGGACGTCGACCGGAGGACCCTCGAGGACAACGAGGCGTGGGCGGTCGAACTCATCAGCGGGACCGAGGACGCCGCAGAAGGCGTCGCCAGTTTCCTCGAGCGGCGCGACCCGTCCTGGCGGGGCTTCTAGACAGGGTTTCCGGCAGACTGCCGGTATGAGCGGGTCGGCCGGAAGGGGAGAGCGGGCATGATCATCAGGGTGAGCGAGGCTGGTGCGGTCGCGATCGAGGACCACGACCTCTTCACCGGCTTCCATGTCGATGCGCCGGTGGGTCACACAGCCGAGGACATCGCCGCCGTGCTGGGCGAGGGCACACGCGCCGACGACAGGCACCACGTCTGGATCGCCGCCGACGCGGTCCGCCACTGGGTGGCCGACCTGGCCACCGAGGAGTGGGAGGAGGGCTTCACGGAGATGGTCGACTACGCCCGCGGGCGCGGGTGGATGGACGAGTCCGGTACCCACATCCGGGCCCACCTCGAACATCGCGACTGAACACGCCGATCCAGCGAGGAGCGAACCATGGCCGACATCACCGTCCTACACAATCCCCATTGACATGCCAGCAAGAACGCCCTGGCGGTCGCCGGGGAACTGGGAGTCGAGGTCGACGTCGTTCTCTACATGAAGGAGCCTCCGGACGCGGTGCTGCTCGGTCGGATCGCCGACGGCCTCGAAGGACCCGTTGAAGACCTGGTGCGCAAGGACTCGCAGTTCAGGAAACTCGAACTCGATCCCGCCGACTACGTCGGAAACGCCGATGCCGTGGTCGAACTGCTGGCCCGACGCAAGGCGTTGCTCCAGCGACCGGTCCTCGTGCGGGGCGACCTCGCAGCCGGACCGCTCACTGCATGCGTCGGGCGGCCCAAGGACAAGATCTACGAGTTCCTCGGGAGTCGGACGTGACGACCCCCATCGCCGACCTCTGCGACGAGTACGGCGACGCCGTCCGCGTGCTCGATGGCGACTTCACCTCGTACGGCGGCGTGGTCGCATTCGATGGACCCATCTCGACGGTCGCCGCCTTCGAGGACAACTCCCTCGTCCGCGAGGCGTTGGCCGAGCCCGGTGGGGGTCGGGTGCTGGTGGTCGCCGGTGGGGGCTCGAGTCGCTGTGCGATGGTCGGTGGCAACCTGGCGGAGATGGCGGCGGCAAACGGCTGGGCAGGGGTCGTCGTCGACGGCTGCGTGCGCGACGTCGCAGAACTGGCGGTGGCGCCGATCGGGATCCGTGCCCGCGGGACGTGCCCGCGCCGGAGCGTCAAGCAGGGCCTTGGCGACCGGGACGTGACCGTGACCATGGCCGGCGCCGACCTCTCCCCCGGGATGTGGCTGTGGGCAGACGGGGACGGCATGGTCCTCGCCGCCGGACCGCTGGGGTAGGGACTCAGCCGGCGTCGAGCCGGTGGATGCCGCCGTCGAGCGAGAGTGCGTACACGTTGCGGAACCCGTCTTCGGCGAACGAGGCCAGTAGCGGCACCGTGAGCTCGGTGAGACGCACGGCGACGCTCCCGTCCGCCTGGATTGCCGCAAGCCGAATCCGGCCGTCGCAGAAGTCGCCGAAGACGTAGGTGCCGGCGAGGTCGGCGATCGCCTCACCGCGGTACACGACTCCACCGATGACCGAGCACGACTCGGCGGTGCGCTCGTAGGTGAGGTCCGGCGGTCGGTGCTCGTCGGGCTCGGGGCGCCCGGTGCGCAGGTCCCCCTCGAAGGCGGGCCAACCGAGGTTGAGCCCGAGGTCGATGTCTGCAGCAGGGATCCGCGTGACCTCCTCGACGGTGTTCTGGCCGACGTCGGCGATCCAGAGGTCCCCGGTGGTCGGGTCGAGGGCGAAGCGCCAGGGGTTCCGCAGCCCCCAGAGGAGGATCTCGTCGAGGGCATCCGGGTCGCCGACGAACGGGTTCCCGGCGGGGATGTCGGAGGGGGCGTCGCCCCGTGGGTCGATGCGCAGGATCGCCCCCAGCCAGGTGCCGAGGTCCTGGGCGTTGTCGTGAGGGTCCTCCCAGAGGCCACCGTCGCCGAACCCGATGAGGAGTCGCCCTTGCGCGTCGACGACCAGGTGGCCGCCGTTGTGGTTCCGGTAGGGCTGCTCCAGGGTCAGGAGGGTCCGTTGCCCGTCCGGGTCGGCCTCGAGGCCGTCGAGGGGGACGGCGATCACGTGGCTCGTCACCTCCTGGTCGGTGAAGCTGGCATAGAGCTCGTCACCGGAGGGTGAGATCGCCAAGCCGAGGAGGCCACCCTCGCCGCCGACGTCGACGAGGGTGGTGAGGTCGAGGACCGGATCCCCGACGAGGAACGTCCCGTCCGCACGGGGGGAGAGCGTGCGGACGAGCCCCGTCCGCTCTGCGGCGAGCAGGACATCGGTCCCCGGGACTGCGAGGAGGGCAAGGGGGGCATCGAGCGTGGCCACCGGGGTGAGGGTGAGCACGAGCGAGTCGAGCATCGCCAGGTCGGGAGGGGGAGGTGGTGTGGTGGTGGGTGGTGCGGTGGTCGTGGGTGGCGTGG